>QMCD01000060.1_pt1 | contig 83535 bp, 107 predicted proteins | sample 1821841 | NCBI WGS metagenome assembly QMCD01 (sample SAMN01991225, study PRJNA193472) | Termite gut metagenome, whole genome shotgun sequencing project. | isolation source: worker | host: Macrotermes natalensis
CATAGGCAATCAAATCCTCGTTGCCGAGTTTGGACGCGTGGATTTGTGGTGCAACGAAGATCACGTCCCCGAGCGCCCCGGCGACGGCTATCTTGTCGCGCGCGATGCGCAATCGCCGTATATACATGCTGGCGTGGCGAACGGCGTCGAGCTGTTCTACCAGGCGTTCACATACACGACGAAGGGCGTTGTGAATCCGGATGCTGGGCCGGGGGCGAGCGCGACGCCGAGAACTTACGAGTATTTCTATGGCTACGATATCGACCTTGCCGATAGTAACCCCGCGACGCGCGTTACGTATCCAAGCGACGTACAGAATGCGTTGTTTGTCCCGGCGAAAATGGTCTTCGGCGGGGACTTTGCGCCCGGAGGATGGGACATAACGCCGGGGGCTAACTTCATGCCGCGTCCGTGCATGCTTAACTATGACGGTACGGTCGCGTATTATCTCGACCCAAGCGACTACACAAAGAAAGAAGACGGAACAACCTCGGATGTAGCCAACACAGCCTTTGGCGGCAACGCCATGATAGAGTGGCCGAAAATCTTTACAAAGCGTTGGGAAGAAAACGGTGTCTATCATTTCCGCTGCTGCGATATCAGATTCGATGATGACTATGAGTGCTGGTGTAATTATGATCGGAACAACAACGAAATCGATCATTTCTATACGCCGATATTCTTTGGCTCTGTCGTTTCGGGCAGGCTGCGCTCCATCAGTGGACAAGTAAACGCCGTTTCGCTCACCGCACAGCAAGAAATCGATTACGCGAAAGCGAATGGAACCGAATGGTATACGGAGGTATTGGCGGATCGCCTGTTGATTCAAGATTTGTTGGTGCTCGTGGCGAAGACGACGGAAGGACAGACGGCATACGGCAGAGGTTGTTGCTCAGCATCAGCTGGACTTGCACCAGGCGCAAACAGCATGAACACAAAGGGGATGTTTTGGGGCGCAAGTGATCGCCTTAGCGGCGTTAAGATATTCGGTATGGAAAACTGGTGGGGGAATCTGTATCGCCGTACTGCTGGATGGGTGAATGATCGAGGAACTCAGAAGATCAAATTGACCCGCGGGGACAAGTTCACTCCGTCTGCTGCTGATTACAATATCTCTGGCGCTGATTATCTTGTGATATCAGGGGCTAGTCCTTCGGGCGGCACAGTGAACTCCGGCTCCTTAATGAACGGTTATATCGACCGCATGAAAGCTGAAGCCTATGGCCGACTGCCAGTCACTGCAGACGGTTCGAGTACAACATACGAGTCTGACACTATGTATTATAACAACAACAACTTGGCGTACGCGATGTGCGGAGGGCCATATACCGCCGGAGATGCATGCGGCCCGTTTCTTGCAGAGATAGCCAGCGTTGCGACTCGTACAGATGTAAGAATTGGTACTGCTCTATCTTGTAAACCAAGTGCCAGTTAGGAGTACGAAATGATTCTTGAATACAATTACGGCGAAAGCGCCTTAAGACCCCCCGCGGCGGAGATATGCAAAACAACCGTATATCTACGGAGGAACTATGCCGAGACGCAGCGCGAGGGCACAGCGTTTTGGACATACGACGAAGCTAAACTATCGCACGCCGAATACTCCGAGTACGCCAAGTCACCTGAGTTTGCCGAATACGTTGCCGCGCTCCAAACCGAACGCGATGCCCTGGCGGACGCGAACTCCATCCTAACGGGCGGCGCAGACATAGCGCAACCCGCACAGGCGAAAGCCTACCGCGCAAAGATCGAGGCGGCGGCGCAATTCGCGCCGGACGAAATAGCGATTATGGAGCCGTCGCTATACCGTCGTTGGACGCCGGACTGGACGGGCAAACGCGGCGATATCGTGCGCGGCGACGATGGCGAAGGGCTCTACCGCGCAGTACCCTCGTGCCGGAAGAAAACACGATACCGCCGAGCGAGGATGAATACGGCCAGAAGTGGCACAAAATCGGTAACCCCGCCGACGAGTGGCCGGAGTGGATCAGGCCCGTACCCGGCGTCGATCCTCCTGCCATGAAGGGCGACAAATGCGCGCACGGCGGCAAGCGCTGGATAAGCGATGAGGATAACAACTTTTCTGAGCCGGGGTATCACGGCTGGACGGAGGTTATAGAATGACTTTAAACGAATTTTTCGCAAACCTGGAGCGTGAAGTGCGGAATCATTCAATATACGTATGGGGACGCTCGGGAGAAAAGGCTCCAACCATAACTGAAGCGTGGATCAAGAAAAAGGAGAACTCAACGGCGAACGCGAACCGCGCGATTAAGTTTTGGAAGAAACAAGTCGCGGCGGGCTATGGCGACGTCTTGCGGATTGTTCGGGCCTGGGTACCTATTGCTTGGGCAAATCCAAAGCCAAAGCCAACACTATGATGGGTTGTTGCAAAAAGATTGATCGCAAAGACCTCAAACCGGGCGACTGGGTATTCCGCACGGACTCGGGCGGAAAGGCCACCCATATCGGCTATGTCGTGGATTCGGCGCTTAATGTTATAGAATCCAAGGGGCGCGACGACGGCGTCGTTAAGCGGGCGCTGAACGCCTCCGGCACGACTTATTGGAATCGCTGCGGCAGACCAGATATGTTTAAGACTGAGATTGAAAGCGGAACTCCTGCAATCACGCCAACCAAACCTGTCTCCCCAACCCCATCTGCTCCGCGCCTGCTTAAGCTGACATCTAAGCCCTACATGTCAGGTGATGACGTTAAGTTGCTGCAAGCTAAACTAGCTGCTAAAGGATTTAGTCCAGGCAAGGTAGACGGTTATTTCGGCCCTAATACCGATGCTGCTGTCAGAGCCTGTCAAAAGGTGAACAATCTCACAATTGATGGTATTTGTGGGCCAAAAACTCGGAAGGTCTTGGGGTTATGAGTTCGGAAAACACTACTAAAAAACGTGGCCTGTTTACTAAAAAGCAGGCCATCAAATTTGTCAATATTCTGATTGTGCTTTGCTTGCTTATGTGTGCGCTTATTACGGGAGTTTCTCTTTGCGAGTATCATCGTCTGGATGTAGTCATGGGCGCAAGCGAGTTGGCTGTCTTGGTTGGGATATGGGGTGGAGAGCTGCTGTTGATCGTTGTCCGTCAAGTGTTGGGTAGCGATGTTCGAAAGAAGAAAAATGAAGAAGTCATAGATTTTGAGGAGGATAATGCAGGATGAATATCAATTGGAAACAGAAGCTGTCTTCGCGTAAACTCTGGGCCGCTGCCGCCGCTTGGATCACTTCGTTGCTGACGGCGTTCAACGTGACTGACAATGTTATCGCCCGTGTAGGCGTAATAATTGGCGGCATAGGTGCTTTGGTTGTATATATGCTCGCAGAGGCGAAGGTTGACGCGGGACGTATTACAGTTGCCGAAGCCATTGAAGTCGAGGACGAGTTCGAAGTTCTGGGGTAAACCATGCTTAAGAGGATGATGATCCTCGTCCTGGCGGCACTTCTAGTGGGTGCCGTCTTATTAGTCCCAAACGCTCGTGCTTGCGAGTCCGAGTTCACAGATCAGGATATCGACCTTCTCGCTCGTCTAATTCACGCTGAAGCCGGAACAGAGCCATATGAAGGCCAGCTCGCCGTAGGCAACGTAGTCATCAATCGTCTACGCAAAGACATATGGAGCGATACGCTGGAAGAAGTAATATTCTACGATGGCCAGTTCGCTGAGCCTTCCGAAGAATATACACCGAGCTGCTACATCGCGGCTTGTCGAGCTCTTCAAGAAATTGACCCAGTGATACCGGATTTCGTGCTATACTTCCAGCGCAAAAAGGTCGATTATTTCCATGCACGTTGGTATTGTACCATAGGCGAGCATAATTTCTACGGCAACCCAGAATAGATTCTTAAAGGATACAGTCATTTCGGCTGTATCCTTTTTTTTACGCCTTCGGCATATGCTTAACCGAGGTGATTCCAATGATCGTCGAGCGTTGCACTGCTATCTGCTCCGTCTGCCAGACCGCACAGAAATACCATTTGGTTGCAACAGGAACATCCGAAGCATGATTTCGATTCCCATACTCAATATCCGTAAATGTTTGCTGCTTCATTCTGATCAACCGTCCTTTTTTCTATTATACCAGACCTCGCCGGTTGGGCGATTAATCAGCGGTTACTTAAATATTCAATATCTTTGCAATTGTTCCTCCAAGTATCATTTGTCGCTCTTCTTCATCTTTGGTTGCTTCATTTACCATAACGTGCTTTACTGCAAAATGCGAAAACGGCGAGTCGGATCCTATACATATCCTCTCTGCGCCCAACTCACTAATCGCTTCCTTGAGCATTCCAACCGATGGCCCCCATGTAAAATCCATAATGATATTTTTATGCTTTTTTACTATGCCAATTGCAGTCGAATACCCCCAAACAGCTCCTGCATGCGCCATCAACATAATTATATCCGGATATTTTTTGGCTAAGCCGCCGAAGGCTTCCGGTGAATTGAAAACACTGTCGGCCATACAATGGACAACCATTATCATCTGCTTATTGACCTTATTTTGTAGTTGATTCAGTTTGTCCATAATCGGAGGCATGAGTATAGGATCATTAACATGGAATCCGTGTAGCATGGGGTGCAGTTTAAGTCCATGCAATTTTAAATCGATTATACAACGCTCAACCTCTTCGACAGAACGATTTCGCATTTGAGTAAAAGAGGAAGGTTCATCAATGCCCCACAAAGGCTTTAGCACACCTTGATACCATGGATTAATGGTTGCAAGACCTACCAAGCGGTTAGGATACTTTGACTGCATTGCATGGATATAATCGTTTCCTGTATATGGATTATCATTCGGAGTCTTGTATTCCCAGTTTTCATTCATTTGAAAAATTATAGCTTTATCTTGGCCATGCGTATCCATGTCTATTATTAGCGTTTCTCCTAAATATACGCAATCAGGCCTAGCGCCTATGTGATTATGGGTATCGATCACAATTTTATCAACGCTGTTTTTCATCATTTCACTCAGCCTTTCATTTGTATTTCAATGCTCAAGTTTTACTCTCGTATGATTTTATTATCATCATTATTATTAGAACGGCTCCCCAAATAAGGAATTTGTAAAATATGCTTAGTTCTTGGAAGAAATTCATTCCAGATGAAACAATTTGGAGTATTAACACCGCTATAAACACACCATTCAACTTCCCCGAACCGCCCGAGGGATTGACGCCGCCCAAAACGGCGATCAGTACGCATTGAAGCGAATAGGCGCTGCCATAGTCGGCTTTGGCGGAATTATAATTCGCAAGAAATATTAGTCCTGCAATCGACGCCATCAAGCCTGATAATAAATAGGTTTGATTAATTATTCTTACGTTGTTAATACCGCTAAATTTGGATGCTGTCGAATTGCTTCCTATCATATACAAAGTCAATCCATACTTTGTGTGGGAAAGGACGATCCCGATGAACAGAAAGCAGCAAATAAATAGAATTAACTGCATAGGAATAATATTAAATAGCTCATATGTGAAAATGTCTGAATATTCTATTGGCAATCCGCTAACGGCCTTTCCTTCTGTAAGCACTATAGAAAGCCCGGTAAGCAGTTGTTGCATTCCTAATGTTGCCAATATAGGCGGGATACCTACTCTTGATACCAGATTTCCATTGAGGTAGCCGCAAATTATCCCAGTCACTATTGAGACAATCACAGCTCCTGCAATCATGGATTTTCCGGATTCGGCGGGAACCGATGTCATGATCAAAGCTGCGAATATTGAGGATATATTAGCGATGCCAACTAATGATAAATCAATGCCTCCAGTAATCATAGTTAACACGATGCCAAGAGTCAATATTCCATATTCAGGAAATTGGGATGCCATAGACTTAAAATTGAGTAAAGAAAAAAATGTGTTAGGTTTAATCATACCGAACACCAATAAACATAAAACAAATGCTATTAAAAGCCTGAATATATGATTATCTTTAATAATAAATCCGAGCGATTTCAACTTCATTTGCATTCACCCACCCTAAGCCTTTACACTGCTCGTTTTGCCGATTCGTCTATTCTTTGTAGCCGAAATACTTACGCCAATAATAATCAGGAGGCCAACAAAAAAATCTTGCCAGTATGTCGGTATTCCTAGTAGAAGCATGCTATTCTGCATTACTACCATTAAGCACATTCCACAAATCGTACCGCTTATTGTACCTGCGCCGCCTGTTATAGATGCGCCGCCTAAAACTACGGCTGATATTATAAACATCTCGTAGCCAAATAAGCTTGGCGGAATAAATAATTGAGTCATACAAATCCTAATTAAGTATGCTATCGATGATATTACTCCTACGAAACAATAAACAAATATTTGCACCCACTTAACTCTAATCCCTATTCTTATCGCAGCGTTTATGTTGCCGCCAACGGCATAGATTGAGCGTCCCAACAAAGTTTGTCGCAATAACACATATGTAATTGATATTGCAACGATAAGTATAATAAAAGAAAACGGCAAGCTTGATCTTAACGCGTTTTCAGAATTCGTTACTTCGAACAAGGTCAGTGACCCAAAATCAATCATTGGTGTAGGAAGTACCGACATATTCTTAGCATTAAATGTTCCAAGCAGTAAACCTTTAAAGACGCTTGATGTTCCAAGCGTTGCGATGAACGGTAATATTTTAAAGTGTGCAACTAGCACGCCATTGAGCAAGCCTAGCAAAAGGCCAATAACGCTAACCACAATAAATGGTATGATAATAGATCCTTGATAGTTCATATCGGAAAACATTTTAGTCACTAAAAAGCAGCTCAGCGATGCAAGAATCGGGAATGATATATCGATACCGCCAGAAACAAGAACAAGAAATGCGCCTAACGCAAATAGGCCCGGAACAATAATCGCTCTTAGTATGTCGACAATATTATTGACGCTGAAAAACTGTCCGCTTCGAATCTCAATTAGCATACAAAGTACGAGCAAAGTCAATATAAGGTAAAGCACGTTTTTATTTTTAATACTTTTCATTTTAGGTGCCTCTTATCTCATTAGTGAGGTCAGTATAGTTTCAGATATCTCATCCGAAACCAATTCTGAAACAACCGCTCCTCTTTTCATCGTTATAACTTTGTTACAATTTGCAACTATCTCAGGAATATCGTCGGATATGATTATAATAATCATTCCATTTTCAGCAAGCCTGCGCAATATCAAATGAATTTCATGTTTTGAACCGATGTCTACGCCCACAGTCGGGCCGTTGAGTATCAGTACATCCAAATCAGTCGCTAACCACTTTGCTAAAACGATTCGCTGCTGATTTCCGCCCGAAAGCGAGCTGGCAAGCGCGTTTGTATCTGGCGTAACAATATTGAGTTCCATAACCCATTTGTCAATTTCAAACGCCGACTTGGCTTTATCCAGCAATCCAAGCCTGTTACACAATTTACTTAATTTCGATACAATAATATTTCGACCAATTGATTGTTGTAGAAAAAGCCCCTCTGTAAGACGATCCTCCGGTAAATACCCTATTTTATACTTCTGTGCATCGAATGTGTTTCTTATCTTTATCTCTTTGCCATCGAGTATGATTTTACCTGAAGTAGGTGTAATCAATCCAAAGAGACATAGGGCAAGTTCGGTTCTACCCGAACCTAAAAGGCCCGTAATGCCTAGGATTTCCCCTTTTGATAGATCAAAGGATACGTTTTTAAACATACCTTTGCATGACAAGCCCTCAACCTTAAAGAAAGGGGAATTCTCTTTTGGTTCGACCGTCGTCTTTGTATTCTCTATGTGCCTGCCTGTCATATGATACGCAAATTTATCATGATTCAATTCTGCCGTTAACCCTGACGCTACATTTTTTCCATTCCTTAGAATTGAATATGTTTCGGATATTTCAAAGACCTCATCATGTTTATGGCTAACAAACAAAACGGAAATTCCATCAGACTGCAGTTCCCTTATTATATCAAATAATGTCCGAACCTCTTTTTTTGTTAGCGCCGTTGTTGGTTCATCCATAATAATTAGCTTGGCTTTATTTACAAGCGCTCTGCAAATCGCCGTAAGTTGCTTGTCCGCTATGGACAGCTCACCAACATTCACGTCCAGATCGATATTATGCTTGATTCTCGCAAGCATATTTTGTGCTATTTGCCTTGATTTTTTCCAGTTTATTGTTACAGCGTTTTCTGCTATATAACGATTAATTGCAATATTCTCCATCACAGTTAAGCTTGGAAAAATTGATAAGTCTTGATGTATGACCTGAATGCCATTTTTCGTCGCGTCTGAGGGCGATAGCTTTTTATAAGGTATGCCATTGAGTTCAATTTCCCCGCCGTCAAAGGAATACACTCCGGTTATAATTTTAATTAGCGTTGATTTTCCACTGCCGTTTTCTCCGGCCAGACACTTAATCTCCCCCGGCATTATATTCAGACTAACACCATCAAGCGCCCTTACGCCAGCAAAATGTTTACATATATTCCTTGCGTCAACAACACTTTTCAATATATCATCTCACTTAGAACATTATCTACGCTATCACAGGAGCGCACGTAATACATCATTGCGCTCCTGTGAATAATATTGTCATATCTAATAGTCGAACGAATCTATATTGCTCGCATCTATGACTGTCCAACCTTGGCCAACTAATTGTTTTCCATTTAGCTTCATGCTTTCGTATCCAGGGTATTCTAGATTGATTCCATCCGCAATTGTTTCCCCGTTCAGTATTTTCGTTGCGAGTACACACATTGCATATCCCGACCCTGCCGGATCCCAGATCGTAAATGATTTTACGATACCCTTTTCAATCCACTGCTTATGCTCGGACGGAACACCAGTGCCAGTCACAAACACTTTATCCTTAAGCCCTAGTTCGTCAATAGCCCTTGCTACTCCGGGGGCATCAAACGCAGAGGTTCCGCAGATCCCTTTTAGATCAGGATGCTTTTTGATCATTTCTTTTGCAACTTGATATGATATCTCTATATCGTCACCGGATTCAACTCTAGAATCTGTATCCATAAGCTCCATGTTTGGATATGCTTCTTTTTGTCGCTCGACCGCAGCATCCGCCCAGTTCATTTGAGATACTTGAGTTACTCCGCCAACCATAGTAATGTACTTGCCCTCTTCTCCCATTGCTATGGCAAAGTTGTCCATTATTGCTTTACCGTAATCCGCTTCAGTAAAGGCTTCTAAATTAAACAATGTGTTCTCTTGTGTTGACGCCTCATGAGTCACAACAACAATTCCGGCATCCATTGCTCTTTTTAGTATGGGCTCCATAGAAACAGGATCGATGGGAACTACGCATAATGCATCAACTTGCTGTGCGATTAAATCGCTCACAACCTGAGCTTGCAAAGCGGCGTCAAATTCTGCTGGGCCCTTTTGATAAGCATTGATACCTGTCTCGCTCGCAAATTGATTAACGCCAGTTTCCATCCGTAAAAACCATGGTGCAGACGAATTTTTGGATACGACAACTATCTTGTAATCATTACTCGCTTCAGGAACTGGCACCTGTGCCGGTTGATCTTGTGCTTGCGCGGGAGCTGAGGCAGGCTGCGATGGCGCTGAACAGGCTACTAAGATGCATGCTAATACGATTGATACTATGATTGAGAATACTTTTTTTAATTCGCCTCTTCGCAATCTGTCACTACTACTTTTCTTCATCATGTGTAACTCCTTTTATTATTTTACAACTTGAGTTTGATATCCGCTTCTCATTAGATTTATTTAAAAATAAGCAGTTGTGGTTCATTTGGTATATCTAGTAATGCTCCTATTATTTGTTAATTATATACTATAAAAAGATATTGGGAATAGAATATTCCGTCAACTATTGTATAGCTGTGTCGTATTTTTGCAGTTTTTCGATGTTTTCGCGAAGCAAAGAACAATAGATTTTGTTATCACTCACCTCTGTTAACATTTAGAATGCGTGCTTATCACAAAACTCAATGATCCGCTTCATCAGCTCGCCGTTTGAGTCGAATAGATCGTTATGCCCTCTGTCCTCATACCTTATGGAAACAAATCGCGGGTCGTTTTCGTACTTCTCGAAATACTTCATATAGTGGTTTTCGAGGTTTATATTCACCTTCAATTACGATACTCTCAGCTATCATAGCCAAGATAGTCAAATCCAATTTTCTTCATCAACTGCGATAGTCTATTGAGTTGTTGATGACAGCGGTGCTATACTATTCTAAAGCAAAATACATAGGAGGCACAGACATGATTGATGCAGCAATTCTTGAGATGCTTAAGCGGAAAGCAGTAAGTACAGACAAGGAAAAGACCAAGGAACGGATTGAAGCTCTTTGGAAGTCACTGAAATCATCGGAGAAAAAAGCCTTCTATACTGAGACAGGCGAGCACGAGAACAATATTATTAGGTTTAGAAAAGAAGGCGCTATTACGCCGAAACCCGCGCTCTTGATCGCGAACTATTTCAACATCGACCCTTCCTATATTACGGGTGACGTGGATGAAAACGCAGGGTGGAGTGACGAGGCGATGATAGTTTTTCTGGAGAGCAAGGGTTATACGATGCCCGTTCAAGAAGTCAAAAAGACCAAGCGCCCATACAAGAAACGCAAGCCGGTCGAAGAGGCTGTTGCTGAAACTATCGTTGAAGAGGCTGTCGAGGCAGATATCGACGATACCCCCCCTATAATAGAAGTCGCAGAACCCGTGCCTGCGCCTATCGAAGAACCAGTTATCGTAGCTGCGGAGCCCGAAGCACCCACCATTGAAATACCCTTTGACAACGCGGCGGACATGCCCATCGACGAGATGCTGGCGGTTATAACGACACAGTACACTTTGGCAAAATACAGCGCCGTCGCTAAGAATAAGCTCGCCCGTATAGCCGAGGTTCTGATCTCTTAGAGAACGGTCGAAGCCTAAACAGAAACAGCGCCAAGAGCTAAACTGCTAGGGCGCTGTTCGTCATCGTAATCGAATAATGCTTTTATCGTAATATTTATTTGAATTATCAAGCCAATAGATGTATAATGATTTTAGGGTATTTGTGAATCATATCTGTATAGCTGCCTTATCCTTAAATAAGCTCAATTGATTAAATACGGGGGAAGCAAATGATGCGAGTTACGCGATTTACGGCGATCATGTTAGCTATTTTGCTAATTACGTCTTTTCTCTTCATCCCAGTCTCATCGGCAGAAATCCTATATTCGGGCGAAATTGGAGTAGATGATTTAGGTAACGGTTCAACTAATATTCAATGGGCCTTAGACGATTCCGGCACTCTTGCGTTTGCTGGCTCTGGTACAATGAAAGATGCCTTAGGAGACAGTTATGATTGGGGCTCCTATGCTGATACAGTCGAAGAGATCTTGATAGACGAGGGAATAATCAATATACCATCTTTTGCCTTTTGGAGCTTCGATAGTCTGATTGATGTTGCTATCCCGAATGGTGTTGAACTTATTGGGCGCGGCGCTTTTCAAAGCAGCTACAATCTTGAAAGTGTAATGCTTTCAGAAACTGTTACCTATATTGATGCTTGGGCATTTGATAGTTGCGCTAATCTTAGAAGTATTACCCTACCCTCAAATATTGCGACAATCGAAAATAATGCAATTGGTCGCACGGGTTTGTCTAGCATAACTATTCCAAACAGCTCAGTAAGTTTAGGCGATGCTGTTTTTAAAGGCTCTAGTCTATTGACCAGTATTACTTTCCTTGGTGATACTCCGCCAAATAATATTCTGAGCACCTCGTTCTCGGATATTCCCTCGCAGGGCATTATATATTGTCCGATGAACTCAATTGATGCTTATACTGCATGGAAGAACGTCACCAGCGGCTTGCAGAATTGGGAGGTACGTCGTATTGGTGATACTGGTCCTCAGCCGACCGATGTCGAGCTCAATGAGATCATTGATAATCTGGCTAATATGGACGCTGACGATATCCTTAAGGCGCTTGAAGATATTAGTAACCTCGACGACTTGCTTGATAGCAAGGAGAACGTCGATAAGCTCAAGGAAATTGAAAACAAATACAACGACCTAGTCTCCATTAATGCCAAAGTCTCAATCGACGAAAACACCCACGGTAATTTCAAAGATAGTAATGTTAGCGTTGTAGGGCTGTCGTTTAATGGCGATCCACCTCCAAGCTTAATTGATCTTCATTTTTCAAAGCCTGCGCAGGACACTGAAATCGATGGCACCCGCTATAAAAAGAACACTATGGTTCAAGTGGATATTAAAGCTATCAATGAAGATGAAACAGAGCTCGGCACCCTCAAGGTTCCAATCGCAATAACCGTAAGCATCCCCTCCGGCATTGAGCCCGAAAATTTTGTGATCCTCCATTACTTTGCGGACGGCAGCGGTTACGAAATTCTCCGACCGAGGATAAACAGCGATGGTACCTGCACGTTTATCGTGACTAGATTTAGTACGTTTATATTTGTGAATGCGTTTGATGATTGGGACGTTCCGGGCATTGGTGTAACCCAAAAGAAAAGCGACGATTCTCCCACCCCCATCGTCCCCGTGCTGTACGATTTCGTGAAGACCGGCGACTCGTTCTCGTTTAAAGTCATCGTTGCGAACGCGCCGACTAACTTGGCCGGGTCAACAGTGACCGTTCGATTAAACGAGAAATATTCAACGACTGTAACGATTGGCCAGGACGGCGTAGGATTCGGGGTGATTGAGGCTCCGGCGTTTTCGGGATCAATAGCCAATTTCAGTGCTCGCGTTAATGCTCCCGGCGCTGTAAATGTTACTACGCCGATGGTCATATATAGCGATGGCCGGGTTGTACGAAAGCAATAGCACCGTTCTCTGCAAGTTACCAACAAGTTAAAGAAGCGCCTAACCATCTATGGGTTTGGCGCTTTTATGTTTTTCAACAAGTTACGGGCAAGCTAAAACTCGCTGTTAATCTGCCCAAATAGATTCTTGCAGTTGAGCAATCCTCTCTCTACGCTTTGCAGTTTCATCAGCGTCAACAGTGATAGAGATTATGTCGCCTTCTTTTGCGTCGGCGAATAATGCGCACGGCAAATCGACTATCTCACCGTCCGGCAGCTCAACCACGGCGAAATCGCCCTCGAAACGATCAATAATTACTTTCATTAGAATTTGTCTCCTACTTAACTGTCAATTTAGTACCGTCGCTCGTCACGACGATTGTGCCGTTCAAGTCCGTTCTATACGTCTTCGCCTTTGCAGCGTCGAGCCGCGTCAGAACGCCAGCGTGAGGATGCCCATAGTTATTGTCTTCGCCGCACATGATGATCGCAATCGATGGCGATACAGCTTTAAGGAACCCGGCAGATGTCGCTGTCTCGGAGCCGTGGTGCCCGACTTTCAATAAGTCGGCTTTTACGTTGTGCCCCGCTAAAAGTATTTCTTTCTCTGAAATATCCTCCGCATCACCGGCGAATAAGAATGAGGTCTTGCCGTAGGTCAGTTTTATAACTGCCGACCAGTCGTTGAGATTATCGTAGTCGCTACTGTTCGGCGCGATGAAGTCTATCTTGAGCGCATCTTCTCCATCCAGCGCAACACTGACACCCGCCTTCGCTGTGTTGACCTTTAGCCCCTTCTTTTGGATCGCAGTAAGCACATCCTCGTAGGTTTTTGATGTAGCCGTAGCTCTCGGCATAAAGATGTTGCCGATATCGAAGGCGTTGATTACCGTATCCAGTCCACCGATATGATCTTCATGCGGATGAGTCCCGACGAGGATATCAATCTTCTTTATCTTCTGAGCTTGGATATACTTCTTGACGAGGTTTCCATCACCGTTGTTCCCTGCGTCGATCAGTATGGCCTTGCCGGTCGGCGTTACGATCAGGATAGAGTCCGCCTGCCCAACGTCGATAAAGTGGACGGTGAGCTCGCCGGATACGGCGGACTTATTTTGGTTGGCCGTTTTCGAGGGTTTTGGAGTAGCTGTGGGTTTAGGTGTCTTGATCGGTTTTGGCGTCGGCTCGGGTTCCGGTTCAGCATCGTCGTAAGGGCAGACGCCGTTCTCGTGTAGATGGGCGGGATTCCCGCCGCAATGATAATGATAGCTACCTAAGCCGCTGGCGTTCTTATTGTCTTTGTGACCTTCGTTGGAGTCTGTACGACCTCCGTGTGCGAGAGCGAACGGGGTTAAGAGTAGGCACAGGGCCAAGATTATTGCGATTGATTTTTTCATGGGTTTCCTCCTAACGAGTTTATCTAAAATGTACAGTAAAATCCCAATGCGGCCCACACGTACCCAAGTATTCGTACATCCAGTTACGCAGATCGAACGGAACCTCTTTTCCGCATTTCGTACAGAAAACTTCTGGGCCATCCCAATCCTTGTTGTCCAGTTTGTCCGTCAAGACGGTCACGTTCCCGCAAAAGCACAGTTCCCGCAAGAGCATCGGGCTTCAACTTCTCTCTTTTCGCTCATGCCGTCCACATCCTGCGCGTATTCTATATCGAGCGGCGCGACAGGTCAATAAGCCGTGGGTTAATCTATTCGTTAATCTATTCGTTAATCTATTCGTTAATCTATTCGTTAATCTATTCCAAAATAAACTCCTCGGCCTTACGAACCTGTCACTCGTCACTGACGACCAGTCTTTTCATTTCGTCAAAAGCATCTTGATCTACTCGCGGCGAATTGTCATAGTCTGTCAATAATTCTTCCGGGAATGTTGAAAGAAGCTCTTTGAAATCGACATCGTCATTGTCGGCAAAACGGCCTATTAGGCATATGTTCAGGCACTCACTATATAGGTCGAAGGCCGTCATTGTTTTTTTCACCTCTAGTTTTTGAAGGTCGGCCGATTCCTTCAATGCTGTTCTCAACAAAGACTGATCTTCATGTCGATTATTAGCTTTTTGCCAATTAACATGATACCAAAAGTCGAAACTGTCGCTAAAATGACATGCTATAAAACTTTCATAGGCCAGTTTGAAGCTGTTATACGCCGCGCGGATGTTGATTTGTTTAATCGTAAGTGAATTTTCTTCCAACCCTCCTAAATGCTCATTATCTTCCATTCTCATTAGCTCCAAGAACTGAGTTAACATTTTTTAATAACTGACATTCAACTTATTCTTCATCCCACCAATGGTATCTTTGAACGTGCTAATTAACGCTGGTAAATGAGCAAACTCTGCCGCTTTTGAAAGGCGTGACAAAAGGAAGAATCTGTTTTGGAGAAATTCAAAAGAATGCATGATGCTGGAGTATAGATGTTCGTTATTGAAATTCGTTACATTCTTTTTGATTTCTAGCTTTTTGCAGATGATTGTGGCAATCCTCGTTGACGATAGTTTCCTCAAGTCGAGATACCCCTTTGTTGAAGGAAGCGCAGGAGCCGCCGAATCATCTAGTTTAATCGGCAGTATGAACTCGGCCCCAACATCAAATTCTTTTGCTTGGGCAACCCCCAACTCGAATAAGGGCCATTTGCCTTCTATATAGCTACATGAAATGAGAGGAGCGAAAAAAAGTGAATTCTCTATAATTAGCTTGTAGAAATGTTGTAGCAAATCCTTACCGAGTAAATCTGCCCGATGATCATAGTCGTAGAATACCTTTAGGCCCTTCTTTTTGAGCGCCGAAACGACCTGCTTGGCGTTATCTCTGTCATTTCCAGCAAACGAAACAAAAATATCAAAAATAATCATGGCAACCTCCCTATACCCATAAGACTAATCGACTGTGACAAAATCCTCTCTCAAATACCCCGCCTCGCCCTCAACCTCGACTTGATACCAATCGCCCTCTTGCCCGACGATCGTAACTCTCGACGGCTCACTAACCTTCGCCACAACGTCATAGTCCGTTCCGGGGCCGGAGCGGAGGTTTATGTCGGAGCCGTTGAGGGAGGCGGCTTGTGCGCCGGTGGGTGCGGCGGGTGGTTCTGTGTCGGATGGTCGGGCGGCATCGTCGGCCTCTGGCGATATCGCAACGTCAACAAACTTCACGTCATACGAGCGGTTATGTATATCATCGTTTGAGAAGTCGATAACGCGTATTGTACCTGTGATTCTGTCGGGCGAATCGGTAGGTATTTCATCTTCCGTCGAATACGATATGTCGCCAGTGCTGCTTGCGGCTATCGAATCGCTCCCACTAATATAGCCAAGGTCGCGCCCGTCTATGGCGAAAGCATCGGCCTGAAACGATAATTCGCTCTGCGTTTTGTTTTCTACAGAGAAATAGATTTCATCGCGCCCGACTGAACTTTTGCCAAGCCCTAAATATGCGATTCTGACATTATCGTCTTCATGGATAAAAACCGGCTCGTCCGACGCGGCACTCTCGCCTAGCTCGTCTACGATGGTGCTTCGAGCAAGCGCCTGGGCCTCTTTTGAAAAACCAATCTCCACAAGCCCATCCGAGAATATTTCAAAATAGCTTACTGCTTCGAGAAGAACGGCATTGTTATCCATCGTGTCCATCGGCAAATAACTATCAGGCCACTCGATATGAAACGCTTCGCCGTCCATATACATTACATATCCGTATTCATCACCTGAAGATATGCCGACGGAAAAGTTTTCCCTTTGCGCAAAGACTAAGAACACAGAGGCGATAGCCATACCTCTTATCTTTTCACGCTCGATATCCTCGCCGTCAAAAAAGCACAATGCAGATAGTGTATCGTCGCCGGTGTCGAGGTTCCGTCCGTAGCTCAAACTAATCTTGTCACCGTCTTCAAAAATATGTTCCTTGCTAAAGACAGCTTCGATATTTGGCTCTGGTGTCGTGCTGGGTTCCAGCTCCGCGTCCGCGTCCACGCTGATCGGAACAACTTCGGCAGTCGGCACTGGCGCGTCAACGTCCTCCGTGTCCGGCGCAGCACACCCAACCAACAACAAAAAGCCGACGAGCAAAACAAGGAGTCTTTTCAAAAGAAGCCCTCTCTTTCGTACCAGCGCCGCCGTGTAGCTATTCGATTGTGTCGTGAACGCTTTGATGCTTAGATATTACCAAATTTCATCAAGATTTTCAATAGCGGAAATACAAAAAAGGCGATGCAGCCTTCAAGCCACATCGCCTCTCTCCTATTCCCTTGCCTTCCTCGGCTTCGACACCTGTCGTTTTCGTTTTCTTTCTTTACTCTGTTCCTCAGCTCTCCAATGGTTAAGCAGATAGCTTTCTCTCGCCAGTATATACATGGTTTCGAAATCATCGTCCGCCACGCCAGCCGAGAATTGTGCGCTAACAACGCCCATACGGTTGATTAGGTAATTATACTTTTCTTGTTCGGAGCTATAGCCGTGGTTGACCAAGATTGTATCTATCTTGTCAAAATCTTTGCATCGCTCAAGATCAGCGTAGATGGGTATACTCATCATCTTCTTTCCTTTCCGGCGCTCGTCAGCATAATGCTCTTCGTAAAGTGCATTGACGAATTTACGGTTTTTCTCTTTCTCTTCCGGAGTCCATATTACGATCTGCATCAGACCGATATCGGAATCCCGCTCAGGAGATCCGCCTTATAAGCACAAACCTTATATGTGCCTTCTATGTCTTCCAGCAATACGAGTTTCCTGAACACCTCTAGAATCCTTACCTTACGCCTGCTGATTCCTTTAGGATATGGAACGACGTTGATCTCCATCTCCCGGCCTATGAACAGTTGCTCAGCGCATTGCTCGTCGTAGTCTGTTGTCCAGTCTTTGATTTCGCGTTCTTTTCTGTTATAACATCCAGCGTTCATTTAGTTCTTGCCTCTCTTAATCTAATGCATTATGTTCTCGATAGCAGTTCTCGCAAATGTCCTCATCCAGATCCGTCGTGATGTACTTGCCCGTGATCCAGTCCGCACAAATCGAACATTTGGTCGCAATATCTGTCGAACCTGAGCCGCAATTCGGACATCCCGATGAGATTTCTCTACATGGGAAGCCGAAGTATTCTACGGGATCTTCGTAGAATTGCTGATGCTGCTCGAAGATATGGCCGCAGTTTTTGCATAAGAAAATCTGAATCACCTTCTACACTGTTGGCATGACCAGAGATGCTATCTGATTAGCGTGCTTCACTGCCTCTTCAACCAATTCAATTAAGAGCTTTTTCAATCGCGTGCGGTTTTCTTCATCCTCATACAACGTGGGCAGCAGGTCTTTGAACTTATCTAGCATTACTTCAGCATCACCGTCTAACCTTGTTCCCGTGATTGGTTCGGTGAAATTCCTCTGCTCACGACAGTCTATGGTTCCATTCCTAATTAACTCTTCTAGACGTTGATCAAACTCTGCTCGTATTTTATCGTAAGCCTCTTGATATGCTTCGGTTTCAGCTAGATTCATACTAACCTCAGCTATTCGCTTGTCAAACGCTTCTTTAGACATAGGCTCATGCCACTGATCCACGAATCCCTTTTTTGCAATGAGATTCAAAAGCTTTTGCATAAGCGTCCATGAATCTGTCGTTAGAATTTTCTGGCATTATTTATCCTTTCTATCCGCACTTACTATAGCCACACGACTTACAGAGGTTGCAACCGCCTTCAGCGATGAGCTCATTCCCGCACTCAGGGCAACCATTGCTCCCAGAGCTCTTTAGTGCTTCCTGCTTACTGGTCTTTTTCTTACTGTTTGTCTTCTTTTTAGTTTTCTTCACGATAACCTCGTCCTTGTTGTATTCCTCAAGAAGAACTTTTCCGATCACGTCCGGGCAGCTAACCCCATAGAGCTTTTCACCTTTGGCTAACGCACGCACACAGGCCGGACACTGAATTCCTTTGAGCTGATCGCAAATCTCCTCGACGCGCACACCTCCGCGTAAACTGGTAGAGACGAGCCTGCTTATCGCATTTGTAGAGCTCTGGCATATCCCGCCTTTACCTGTGTTGATAAACATCTCGACCAAAGCACCATCAGAATTCTTACAAGCCGATATGTACAGACTTCCGCAGGCTGTTTTTCTTTTTACGTTTGTTCCGATGGTGTCTCCGAGCTCATCTTTCGTTATTGGTTCAATATAGTCGTATTTGCTTTTATCGTGAACCGAATGCTCATTGCCGCCATCTCGCTTAACGCTAAGAGTTTGGTCACTTCTTGAACCATCGCGATAAATGGATACGCCTTTGACTCCCTTCCCCCAAGCCTTAATATAGATATCTTCTATGTCTTCTACCTTAGCTTTATTGGGCATGTTTATCGTTTTGGAACAGCTAAGGTCAACGTGCTCTTGAATTGTGGCCAATACATTGAGATGTTCATCAGGCGTCAAGTCAGAAGCAACAACAAACACTTTTTGTATCTCTTTCGGTATCTCAGTAATGCCTTGACATCCGCCGCCGTTGTCTATGATCTTTTGAACCAATTCTTCTGAAAGAATGCCCAGCTCGCCTAGCTTCTCTTCGAGTACCGGATTAAGCATATTGAATAAAGTGCCGTCGTTCATTCGTCGCGAATATGCAAGCGCGAAATTCGGCTCCAATCCGCCTGATGTGTTTGCGATTATTCCAATCGATCCATTGGGAGCAATACTCAGAAGATTCGAATTACGGATTTTTGTTTCGCGCTGCTCCCATATAGAACCCACCCATCTATCATAGCATCCGCGTTCGTTCGATAATTCAGTAGACGCATTTTGAGCCATGCTTTTTATTTTGGCATAGAGATCATCAACAAATTGGACGGCCTCGTCACTGCCGTATGGTATTCCTAACCTATACATCATATCGGCTAAACCCATTGTACCCAACCCAACCGAGCGAATGGACTTCGTGAGTCTATCTATCTTCTCAAGCGGAAGCTGATTAACCGATATCATATCATCAAGGAATCTGACGCCCAAACATACGATATATTTCAGTTTTTCGTAGTCTACGTCGTTGTCCTTGACCATCTGCGATAAGTTGATGCTACCCAAATTACATGAATTGTATGGTATGGAAACAAATTCCATGCAAGGGTTTGATCTGTAGACTCTTCCCAATTGCGGATTCGGATTGCCTTTATTGCAATTGTCGCTGAACGCAATCCCCGGCTCGCCTGTTTTCCAGGCGTGCTCCATTATTAGGCGATAGATATCTCTCGCCTTCAGTGTTTGATACACCTTTACAGGCCAACCATTTTGTTTCCACCTGTTTAGATCGCCATCCCATTCCTCGTTATACATGTCCTTATCAATACTGTAGTCAGGAAATTCGAGATTCCAATCAGTGTCGTTCTCAACAGCCTTCATAAATTCATCCGAAACAGCAACCGATATATTCATGCGCGTTAGCTTTGTCGTATCGTCTTTGCATTTGATGAAATCAATCAAATCAGGATGCCAGTCGCACAGATCGACCTTGAGAGCTCCTTTACGTAGGTTGTTTCTAGTAACAACGTCCGCAGTCAGATCGAATTCTTCCATGAACCCAATTGTACCGCAACTTAATCCACCGGAAGTCTCTACGGTTGTATTCGTTGGACGGAGGACGCTGATGTTTAAACCAGCGCCTCCGTTCTTCTGAAATATCTTGGCCATTTCGGATTTTGCTTCGTATATGCTCTCGATATTATCTCGTAGATCAATGATAAAGCATGAAGAGAGCTGTTGATGCTGCGTTCCTGCATTTACGAGACACGGCGTAGATGGAATGAAGTCCATGTTTATGATTGCTTCGGAAAACCTGTGATTCCACTCAGTCTTATCTCCGGGATTTTCTTCGGCATCGGCTATTGCGTATGATACGCGTCGTGCAATATCTTCCCACGTACTCTCGCCTTCACGAAGATAACCTTTCTTCAAAAGCGTCAGAGCATTTTCAGTTATCGGCAAATTATCACTCTCCTTCTAGCTCACTTACAGCTTTCTTGATCAGCTCATATGGATCTACCCACCCACTGGGCTTAATAACTTTTCCATCGTCGTTATAATGCGGCTTCCCATCTGGCCAGAGCTTCTTCATATTTGCGCTATGTACTATATCGAATAGTGGCTCAGGGTCTATGCCCATTTCTACCATCGTACCAAGAGCAAAATAGATTAAATCTATCATGGCATCTGCTTGGTCGTATATATTGTCTGCTTCTAGAAATTCTAGAAGTTCTTCAAGCATCCATTTATAGCGATTAACCACCCTGTCTTCAGATAGCATCATAGGCTTCTCTGATATTGGATGCCCGAAGGCGTTGTGAAATTCTCTTACTTGATGATATTCTTTTGATACGCCCAATTACTGTGTTTCCTTTCTATTCGTATAAATCACTCGTTTTGTATTCTGTGAACGCACTCTCAATTTGCTTCATACAATGTCAACTTTATATCCAAGTTTCGTCACCCACCTTTGACTCCTATTAGCACTTGCATATACCAAGTTAGAGACTGATCTTTCTTGTTCTCATGCTCCTCCTCTTCAATGCGAATTGTATCTATAAAAATGCAAGGAAATTCTTTGGATTTCTCGTCATGTGATGTTTGGTTGTATTTGTTGAACTCACTGAGTATTTGTAATTTGATCGCATTATAGAACCCTTCAAACATTTCTTGAAGAGAAATGTGCTCATCAATAAATAATACTATCTCATCAAAAATATTTGCAACATCGCACCATTTAAGGTATTCACATCGTGTCTTGTCTCCAAATTGTCTGCATCCCACCTCGACATAAATTCCAAAATCTCTTCTTAGTTTTTCAATTAACGTTACGAGAAAGGTATCGCTTATAGCACAGCATATTTCTTCTTTTACGACTTGTCTAAGATTAAAAGGTATCCTCCCATGTTCATCAATTTGCATAGCTTCTTTAAGCATAATCCTTAATTTGTCTTGCGAGTATGTTGGAACTGCTTCTAAGAGCTTTCTATCTTGTTCAATCGATTTTATTATACTTTTCATTAATTTTTTGAATTTCATTTTACTTCTCCTGTAATATGATCACCAATTCGAAATATGGTTGTAAATTATCACTATATGTAGTATATGATAATCGCTTCATGCACTTTGTTTAGTATGCCAAATTGGGTATTGTCTACCACTCCAGAGCCCATGAAATGTATACCATATTATTATAGCGATCAGACCCATTAATATGAATTTTATAACCCCGGTTGCGATAATGCGACATGATGGTTTCGCTATCGCTGTTGGTCCATCCACCTCTGAAGATTGTATTAGCAGTAGCACGATATTTTCCTGATTCTATTGCACGTTGAATACTTTCATCGATATCGTGTATAACTGCTTCTACCATTGATAGCCGCCCATCGCGCCTAGCGTTTAAATCATTGATTGCTTTACTTTTATTTGCAGCATCCCGAGCAGATATTGTACTCGGAAAATCTTGCGGCGTAGGTAAAACCATTGTGTATTTATCTTCTTCTGGCGATAGCGTCATAGCGATAATATCTATACCACGTTCACTCAGAATAAGCCTTAGCATCTGATCTGCTTCGTCAATTAATACTTCGCTAATAGTGGTTCCTCTTATCTTGTCAAGAAATACTGGCTCTGGAATGGCTAACTCCATATCCGTCGCCTTGTCCATAAGAAAACGATATTCCCATTTTGTCATAACCAAAATAGGGACATTCTTCTCTGCTGACATTTTTAACAACTCGGTCGTTTTGCCCTGTCCGCGTTCCACGATAATTTTCTTCACGTTAAACTCTCTTCCCTTCCTTCAATAAACAATAGAATCCTCGCAGGCTCCCATTCACTGGCTGACCTGTCAACCCACCATTTACCCCGCTCAATCACTTTCGATAAATCTGGATAACATCCCATGCATAGATCAAGTGAACAAATTTCATGTCCATACGAAGTTACATAGAGATGCCACATACTTTCCTTTTTAAGTCGATCCCCACATGCAGTACAAGTTTTCCAGAATAGCTTTGGAGTGAATTTGCTTATGCAGACACCATGCGTTGGTTTTATTTCCTTCTTGATGCGCATTCTGAATCCTCATAAATATTAACTTTGATCTTGTTCCATGTAGGCTCCGCAATGCGGGCAGTAATCCGATAAATCCTCTTTGAAATCATCGATATCGCCATCATTGAATAATGCGTATCCCTGACAAGTATAGCAAAAGTGATATCCAGTTCTTAAACCTCTTACCCAATAACTATGCATGGTGACTTGCTTAGCGACGACTTCTATAGTGGGCGCAGCGTAAATTTCTTCTATTATCCATGCGTTGAAAATATCAATGGGATCACATTCTGGATTTGCATTTAGGCGAGCGCGAACTTCATCAAGCAAAATCTTTTTAACGAGTAAGTCCGCATCAATTGCTCGCGCCATCGTCTACCGCTCCCCTATCCGTTTTAGTCTCACGTATGACCTTCAATGCCTTGGTCATGTTCTCGTACTCCGTCCACGGCCCTTTCAGTTTCTCGCACTTTTCATCAAGAATGCGCTGCATGTCTGCTGGATCGATGAGATTACATTTATTCGAGAACTCTAAGCCAAACCCATTATCGAAAATGAGCGTATACGTTCTTGGGTGTTTGGCGTCTACCAATACGCAGGCAAGACTCAATCCGGTGAAGGATGCGATGGTTTGTTCTTTTACGGTATTGCTGATCATGATGCGGGCTCCTGCGTCCGATAGTCGTGAATGCGATCAGCCTTTGCATCCTTGACACCAGCATTGTAGCCTTCAACCCAAAATATCTCATCTTCTAATGCTCGCTGATACCATGTCAATACTTCTTGTGCGGGTTTTGATGTGATTGCATCGTTGAAGCGCTCCTGAAAACATTCGGTCTCCAAATCGTTCTTTATGCTGAGCTGAGTGACCTTGTATTGCGCAGCCTGCTCTTCGGATTGAGAAGACAGTACGTCATTTAACTTGCCATTCTTCGTTATAATATCGCCAGCAGAAAGAGTAATGCACCTAAGATCATTAAATGCGCCAGCCATGCCATTAATAGTGCTTATTGCTCTATCGAGGGATTGATCCCTTAATTGTCGAATCAGTTTATCCTGTTCGGTAAGCTCTTTGCGCTGTTTCTTAATAACGGCTTCGAGTGTGATTCTTTTCGCTTCGGATTCTTTGAATTGTTCTAAGCTCTTGTTAATATCTTTCCAATATGTTTTACTACTTACTGGCATAATTCTTCACTCTCCTCCGGCTCCCACGGCTCATCCAGTTCCATGCCAAGAATCTGTCCGACCCAGTACGCGGCTTTGCTGGTGCCATTAAGAATGCCGTTAATAAAAGCCTTTTCAACATTGCCCTGTAATTCATATACGTGTTGGCCATATGGGATGTTTTCATCCAACGCATCTTCGTAGCTCAGAGCGCATTCTTCCGGGCGATAGTTTTCTAGTACCCATTGTTTAAGTTCGTTCATTCATTCTCTCCTTTTGTTGAATATCTCCAATCATTTTCTCTCATCCAAGAATTATACCTATTGTTTTTGAGCTCAAGTAGTATAGTTCCATCAGGAGTTTGAATTCTACCGAGCGCAAACAGATTCATTCTGTCTTGTATGTCTGTGGTCGCATCACAATATCCGTCTTTATATGCACTGATTAAGTCTTCTTGAGTGTGTTTATTATTATCTTCGATTAACCACAAGGCTTCTGCGCCTGCAAGAAGTGCTTCGCATTCTGTCGATGTTAGACTCTCCCTTAAATACGATGACATAGCACGACCATGAATGTAACGTAATATTGAAGCAATTTCTTTATTATTCATTAATACCTCCATTTCCTTAACAAATGATTGATTTATACGAATATGCTCTTTTTGAGCAATTTCAGGCTGTTGACGAAATTAGAGCCTGAAACGCCCCAAACTAGGGATGTTTTTCGCATCCATTCCTATGTAGCCGAAAAATATTATCATGAAAGATTCATTTGTTGAACATTTGCAGTGTTCTCAATAATATGTTTCACACAAGGCAGAGCCATTCCATTGCCCCACATTTTATACTCAGCGGTATCGCTATGCGGGATGCCGTCACACCATCCATCAGGGAAACCCTGTAATCTACAACACTCCTTTGGCGTGAGGCGTCGCACCATCTTGCCGATACGGACAGGGTGTGTGCAATTCAGTGAATAACCACCCTTTGGATAAGCCTGTAAGGTAGGAGATAGTTCTGGATTCTCCGTTGCGTTCCGGCAATCAACACCGCTGACAAGCACGGCCTGCTGGTCATGCATACAATTTAGTGCGCCCACCTTCTCATGATCAAGTGACTGATTTGCCTGACCATTACCAACGCCGTAAGCCGCGATAGCTGTATAATCCGTAACACGGTTTTGATGATCGCCTGTAAGTGTTGGAGAGATATCGCCATTCCCGTTGCCACGAGCATCAAAGATTTCTATTCTTACTATTGATGGTACGGTATTGCCGCCACTCAATACAGATTTTAACGTGGGCGATACTTCTTCTTTGTATCCAATCCCGCCAGCTTTTGAACCCTGCCCAGCCATAAAACCTGCCGTTACGACGAAGGGCTGTCCTCTATCTATACATGGCGATCCATCTGCTCTGGCAACCAAGGAACCAACTTTGTTTTCTTCAGGAAATAGAACTGATGTTGATCGTCGGACTGTTCTTCCGTGTAATGGTAAAACGTATCCTACTCCTGTCCTACCGCCTCCGCCATCACTTCCTGCGAGTGTTGAGGAAACACCTTTATCTGTGAATACTCGTTTTTCTTGATTGTCCCTTCCAGAGAGATAATCTGTGCCTGAAGTTCTAATGCCTCCTTGAGGATCAGAGGCAATTCCTTCCCCCTCTTCGCAGCTCTGTTGAGAATCCCCAAGCAGGCTTTTGCACTCAAATAATATTTCTCCGGCACGGAATCCTCTAAGATCTCCGATAAGAAAGATTCTTTTACGACGTTGGGGCACTCCCCAAAATTGAGAATCCATGACCCTCCAAGCGACTTGGCACTCAGGCAATTCAACCATTCCGGCTGTTGTCCATTTTCCACCTTGAGGCATTGGAATCTCGGTCTGTGTGATTTCTTCGAGCACAACTCGAAAGTCATTTCCTTTATTTGAACTAAAGGCTCCGGGGACGTTTTCCCACATGATGTATCTTGGGTATTCATTATTTGTTGCATCCCTCATTTCTCTTATAATCCGTATTGCTTCCATGAATAGATTTGAACGACTTCCGTCAAGAAGACCAGCTCTTTTCCCAGCAACAGACAAATCTTGACACGGGCTGCCGAAGGTAATTATGTCTACTGGATCAATCGTGGCACCGTCAATCTTCATAATGTCTCCAAGGTGCTTCATGTTTGGAAATCTCTTTGAGGTCACTTTTATGGGGAACGCTTCGATTTCGGATGCCCACACTGGTTCGATGCCGTACATGGTTGCCGCTAATGGACATGTACCCGATCCATCAAATAAACTGCCTAGTTTTAGTTTCTTAATAATAACGCCTCTCTTTCAAAATATGAACGAACGCCGCTTCTATACGCTTTTAATATTTGGGCTTGTTGCAGTTTCCGAACACATAACCCGCGATGAAAATCAGTATCATAAAACAGATGCACGCTGCTTCACTCATGTTATGCTCCACATCTCTCTGACCTCGCAGTCAGTTCCTTTGTGCTTCGAAATCGCCCACAACTTTTGAAACTTGTTCGGCTCGTTGTCGAAGAATGCTTCTCTGCCAAGTCGAGGATACATACCGTTGATAATGCTTTCGTCGCTGTAGTTGTAAACATCGACATACCAATATGGTTCAATATCTTCACTGACCGCTTCTATGGCTTGATTCGAATTGTCAAATACATCACCGTTTCTATTAACCAGCATCTCAGGTAATCCCCTCGCGTTCGTAAGCTCGATTAATATGTTCATACTGTTCGTCCGATAATAATGGTTCGTCGTTATATCGGCGTGTATGAAACATCATTTTAACAGCTCGTATTATTCCTTCTATTGTGTTTGTTACTCGCACTATGTCTGTCCCCCATGTTTTAAATGATTTATTATGTGGCTTGGTGATCAGAATCTTTCGATACTTGCCACCCAGCAAGTTATCAACGCGGTCGTCAATAAGCACAAAACCGTCTACCTCTTGCTTATTGTCTGTAACTACGAGATTTTCCCAAGTCAGGTAGGGAAAGTACCGAAACAGTAAGTCGGCCTTCATTTTTATGTGACGCTTAGGTATGCTTGTAACGACCTTGATTTTGCATCCGACCGCGTACACGATGTACAGCAACCAGACTATGCTTTTATACGGCCTTACGTTCTCATAAAACGCTTCATCTTCGAGGGGTGCGAACACCTGCTCTTTCGTCAGCGTCGGATAGAACCTGCAAATATCCCAGTCAGTAATGTCCTCGGATTTGACATTCAGGTTATACTTTTCGTTCAGTGCTACTGTCCAAGGATCGATCAAACTCCAAAGCGTGTCATCCGCGTCGATAAGCAAAGTAGGTCTGCTCATATCGGTTTCTCTCCGGGCGCAAACACGCAATACTTTTGTAGCTCTTCAATGGACATTTTCTTTCGCTCGGGCAAATCCATAAGCTCTGGGTAACGATGCTCATAGTATGTAATTACGCCCAAATTCCAAATCGCAGCGTCTAAATGCGGCTCATCATTCCAGCCCATTACGTACTGAATGATGTGACGTATTGCGGAATCAATACATCGACTTATGGACATCCCCTTTTCCCAATTACGACAGTCTCCGTATTTTTCCTCACCCTTTTCATAATGCTTTGCTTGTCTATAAAGCATCTGCATGCAGAGGGCGTCAAACCTTCCCTTCCCTGTTGTTGGATCTCGGATTGCTCGGTCTTCGCCATATGAAATCCGCGCACCACTATCTACAAGTTTCTCCTGCACCCAATCCCTCCTTTGAGTTTTCCAATCTCAGAATTCCTTCATCGTCTTCGTCAAAATACGGAAACGCTGAATCAATCGCTTCCCTCATCAGCAAACCCTTGAAGTTTTCTCCGATATTTGCCCGAAGCGCCTGAAGCTGTCTTTTGATTTCCTTAGCACTAGCACTTTCCATAGTTGTTCCTCGGCTTTTTGATTTGACCGATCTCAAACATGTCCTCGTTCAATTTCTGTTTATCTATTTTATCGTTTCCGACATAATAGAATTTTGCATCGTCCTTAACACTAAACTTGACGAACGGTTCATACAAACGTCCGCCAACACCAATGACCTCTACAAAGAAGGTTATGTATTCGTTGGTTTTCACGATGTTTATCTCCCCTATGTGATGTCAATAATTGTTGTACCGCTGAATCAAAACTAATTCTTTCCAAAGCTAACGGGGCTCCGTACAGCGGCGGAGCTCTGTCTATTCGCTCTGCTCGGATTTAGGCAACCACTTTTTGAAAACGTCGTAGTATTCATATTTGTTACCGTATGTTTTCTTAGCAATAGCCATCGCTAAGCCCTTTTCGGCGTCGTATGTATCTTTATCGCCGCATTTGACTACGGTCTTGGTGCCGTCTTTCCACCAAACGATGGTGGCGGGCTTACTGAAAGTAACAGCTTTGACTTTTGGGAATGTTGGCTTTTGCTCTGGTTTCGCCTTTTTGGGTGCTGATTTCACCTGCGTTGACTCTATTGTAGGTAGAAAGAACACTTGAAGGTCTTTCGCACTAATGGTTTGTCCTGCTGCTGGCATTGATTCTTCTCCTTTAATAATCAATTCAATCTGTTTTATTGCGTCTTCCTTTATCCACGACTCTATCTCCAACTTCAAATCGGATTTGTTAATCCAAACCTGCGAATCAGATATAATTGGACGCGGATTGTATAACTCTATTGTTTTTATTGAAGTCTGATCGTTTATCTTTCTGAATATTTTAGCAAACCGAACATAGTATGCTTCTGAGATTTCAAACGATGGGAAGCTTACAACGTTGGCGTTTTCAGCAATGTCTGATAGCAAATCTGCTTCGATGTCTACTGGTTGTCTACAGTAGTTAGCTTGCGACAATTCTCTTTCGTTGTCCGTAAACAAGCCAATATAATACTGCATCGTTATTTTACAACTCTTCACAGTTTTTGGTACATATGCTTGTGGCGGCACCTTTCAATCTCCTTCGTGTTATTTTGTTGACTGCTTTTCCATAGCATCTTGGCAACGGAATAACAGTCACGAGCCTATCCTTGCTCGTAAATATGTAGACATGATTCTCGGTAAGCCTGATATGTCCGCCTGTTCTGTACGATAGAAATAGCCAATCCATGTAAGCCTTCAGGCGACCCGAGCATTCAGCATGCGTGATGCCGTCTCTTAGAACAGACTCAGCATTCCTCTCTACGGCCTTCTTAGGTAAGCCACAGCGTTCTCTTACGCGGCCCTGCGCGTGCTTTGTTACGGTCAATAATTAATCAGCTCCTTCTATGATTTACTGCTTGTGGATGTTGTGGTTTTAAAGAAGGCTCCGACGAAACCTAGTGCTCCTCCGATCAGAGGAATTGCATCCGGAGTGAATCGATTTGTTCCAAATAACAAATTTAGTCCGTCTGCTACAAATTGTCCACAGAAGAACTGTACTATGAGCCCTGTTACCCATCCGAAGAATATCCCCAACGGAGTTAAGAGGACAAAAAGTGCCAATGTTCCAAGCGTTAATCCCGCGATAGTAATTGCTGTTTTCATTTTGTTTCTCTCCTTTTCATATAGATCATTTATTTAATGTAATATGCTCACGCCGCTAGATAGTCCTTCAGCATAATCGTCTTAGCCTTGGTGTAGAAATCCTTCGATACTTCAAACCCGTAACTATGTCTGCCCAATTCTGCCGCAGCCCTCAAAGTAGTGCCGCTACCGCAGACCGGATCGATGACAACATCGCCCTCGTCCGTGAATATTTCGATCAGACGCTTCAGGATTCCAATCGGTTTCTGTGTCGGATGCAGTTTAGGTATCTCCTTCGAGCTGTCGCGCTTCCACTCGAACCAATTGAAGATCATCTTGCCCTTTTCGGTTTCCGTCCTGCCGTTATTGAACTTCGGTAGTTTGTCGCGATAGAGCACCAGCGCGTGTTCTGTTGCTCCAACAATCTTCATATTTGCTTTCAAGACCTGCGCAGAGTAGTTTTTACAGAACACCAGCGGATAGCTATGTACGAAACCATATCGCTTTCCAATCTCAGCTACATCGTGAAGCTGTTCGTAGGCGCAGAAGATAATCATTGCAGGCGCTTTGTTCTTTTCCTTGGGCTCTTTGATAAGGAGCTTATTGCAGAAGTGCATGTACTCAACGATGTTGAATTGCCCATCTCCATTGAAGAAGCTCTTAGCGGCTTTATTGGATTCGCCGTTTTTGTTATCTCCGTCTATGTACCAAACGGGACTGGAGGCATATGCGTTTGTGCCCAGGTTATACGGGATATCTGCGATCACGAGCTGGGCTCGCTTGATATCATACTGCTTGTAGTTCTGAAAATTGTCGTGATATATCTTTGTTATTATTTCTTTCATTAGCACTCCATGATTACATTCTTGTTCATCGTTTAATTGTTCACGAATTATTCACAATTAAGGGCTTGCTAGATCACAGATAGCGTGATATTGTATTCTTAGTTAGAGCACAGATAGGCCGTATTAGTATTCTTGGATAGGAGGAAGAATATGTTACCAGATGGTAGGGCAGACTTTGACGATTTTATTTCAGCATATCCTCGTCATAGGAATCTGCAAAACAACCAAGTAGCTCGCGATGTGTTTGATTATCTAAATGAGTTGTCAAGCATCGCGAAAATGATCGGAACAACTTATTCCCAGAGACTCGTCGCGGGGCTCGCCCCCTGTATTCCTGAGCTTGAGCAGCGCTTTCTTGCTCAGCGCACTACATTCGATTTCGTTACTGATCGCCAATCAAGACAGGCTGTCGGAAGTATGGCCAGGGTGATCCTAAAACCCTTTGGATTTGACAAGAAACGCATTCCAGGCCACCGTGTAGATTCCAAGGCCCGAATTACATCGCGCTCGATTACAGTTGGCAAAGTATACGAACGCACAAACCCTGGTAGGATAAACTTGGTATCGACATTATCCGTGCTCCCTGTAGCAACACAGCTCACTCCTGAGCAGAGCATCATCTAACGCAGACGCCTCTCGATCACGGCCAGTCGAGGGGCTTTCCCTTGTCTTCACGTCAAACTAAGCATTGTTTATAATTCGGGCATCCCTGAAATCCTGACACTGTACGTTAAGAATGCAATGAGTTCTCTTGTCTCCCCAATAACTATTGGTTTCGTATTTATGTTTGCAGACCGAACATTCATGAGTACAGATCCGTTCGCCTTTATGCTGAGCCAATAACGTTGCTATTTCCCCCTTCAGCAATTTGATAGCTCCATCCTTCTCATTAATTTCTTCTTCTTTGCGTTTAACCGTATAGTTCAATTTAATAATGCTGTTTTCAAGCTCTTTGACCTTCTGTTGCTTCATTCCAAACACTATTTCCGCCTCCTTTTCTTTCGTTTTCCCATAGAACACATCGTCCAAACTGTCCATCCAAATATTCCGAGCGCCATTATTCCTACGATGATGTACATTGTTCCGATATAGGGTACAACTCCTTCTATTGCATCTGCTGCCATGTTTGCCAACCTATCAACGCCATCCATTTTACTCACCTCCTTCAGTTAAAAACGATTACAAGTTTTATGTTAATTATCCACTTTCACAAATTAGCATACGTAAGTGATTTTGATGAACCCATTCATCCCAATCAAAATCACCTGGGTTGTCGCAGTATTCATTGTATTCATCTTCAGTTAATACTACCTCTTCTTCGAGGTCACGATTACATATATATAAATCTTCATAGTTTCCGTTGTACTGTACCCAATGACCAAGTTCGACCTCTTCTCCTATGTCACGATCCCATATCGATCCATTCGACATAAATTCAGCGATTCTCACAATACAACCAGCCTTCTTGACCAACTCAAATAACTCATCGTTGATACTATTGTCCCAAAAGATTTGGTGTTCTTTGAAACTTTCATTTTTGCAATTCTGATCTCCTAGTTTTATAATTCTCTTTATTCTCTTCATGGCATCTGTGTCTGAGAATAACTTTTTAAAATTGACTCCATAGACACATTCATCAGCGTAATTCATCTCGTATCTAACATCTTCTGAAAAACAGTATAGAAACCTACTTCCCTCATCTAGATTAAGTATTTCTTCAAAGACTGCGTCTCTTGATCTTCTCCATGACTCAATCATATCTGGCTTGGAATTTTCTACAACACTAAAACCACAATATTTACATTTACATCCATAAATGAATGGTGAACTGGATGAATATCTCTCATCACCATATGTCGTTATTGATTCGCTTTTATTTTTATGACATCTCGGGCATCTCATTTTATCACCTTCTATAAACTATAATAGAAATTGAATGGATTCTATGTAGTTAAATTTGAAAGCATGCCTCCTGCCCCAAAGTAAAACTCATACATTTTCTCTACATGCGAGGGTCTCCCATTTGCATCTATTGTTTCGCCAGTATCATCAAATTCAATTGTGATATCTTCGTTTTCTAGAATTACTACAACTTTTTCTTTGTTGCAGCACCCGCATTTGTATATCTTTTTAGATACATTATAAACCTGCGTACCTAGTGTTGGAGGATCAATATTTTCGTCGTAGGATAAATCTTTTACAACAATTATCGATCCAGGATAGCATTGGATTGGAGTTATTAACTCTGTCCATTCTATTTTAGGGCCTAATTTGCTCTTATATATTTCGTATCTACCCATAACAGTATACTCCTTTGTTTTTTGAACCAATAACCGGTTTCATGATAATCTATCACTATATGTTGTGTTTTCCACTGTGTCATTCTCAACATATAGTGCCTATTTACGCTTTCTGTACACATGTACCGTTGCAAATAACCTGTTGCTCTCACCAATGACTTCGATATATGTATCAGCGTATGGGATCATCTTATTATGATGCAAATAGAATATCCTTAGCTCACTCTGTCCGGCTTTTTTAATCTCATCACAAACTCCTTTCCCGATTACTCCATTCATACTGCTGAACACCAGCGCGTCACATTCTCTGACAGCCGTAGTACAGATGTTCATAACATCTGATTCAGAAATCTTCTTTGACAAAACCTGCTCTTCCGTATATCCGAGATCGCCATTCGGATTGATGATTTCAGCATCCGGGAAATACTTCTTGATCAGCGCAATTTCATATTCCTCTATGGGCGTATCGTATTTCCATAGATGATGAGCATAATAAATTTTCATGACTCAGTACGGCACTCCTATGTAATCTAAAACTCTTCCAAAACCAAGACCGCCATCTTCAAAAGGTTTGATACAGTATTCATGTTGCTTGGGATGATTCATTTTCATCCGCTGAAACTTATTCGGGCCCTTCTCGTTATGACACCCAAATGCACAAAACATACAACCTGTTCGTGGCTCGCCCGTCAATAACAAGCGTCCAGTTGGTTTGTTCTGTTTGAATCTGTAATTCGTCCATTCTTCAGCGATGTCGCCGTATATGCTACAATATGGCAACTTGTATTCTTTGATATAATGAAGAACATCTTGCTCAGTCCAAAATGACATTGGTTTTGACATCGGGCGATCAACATCAAATGCGTTACATCCTGATTTCAACCATTGTGATCGACGCAGCGCACTCTCACTGGCTAACGTTCCGACTATAGGATATTTACCCATCTCTCTTTCGAATAGCTTGAACGGATTCTTCTTCATCGCATGACAGCACTTATGAGATATTTTGAAATCGCTTTCAAGCAACCATCGCCATTTAGAAACGTCATATCTGCTTCCCTGCTTACTGTTATCGGGCCGTAGCTTTCGTGCCTGGGCACCATCTGGTTTACCGCGTGCTTCGTAAATAACCTGAGATACCTCTTTGCTTATGATCGGATAGCCATACGTTGCTATTACTTCGCGGAAGTTGGTGCGCAACCACTTTCGTTTGCTTTGATCGAACATCATAGGATAAATCCACGTTGTTCCACTGACCTTGCTAACAAAATCTCTGATCTCTGGATACTCTAACCCAGTGTCGGAGAATACCGCCTCAATTTCCGGGTGCATCTTCCTTGCTATGTCTAGAAGTACAGTGCTGTCTTTGCCTCCACTAAATGAAACATAGACTTGACCTTGATTTCGTAAATACCATTCTGCTATCCGGGTCTGCGTGACCATAATCTTTCGTTCTAATGGCCACGCTTGCATTGCTTTTAGATTCTTTATTGTGTGCGTGCTTTCTATTCTCTCACCTCCTTCAATTCGAATAAATCACAGGATCGATTGACTTACTTAAAATAAGCTTGATAATTCTCGATTGAGCTATCGTGATTAAAACCACTGTCCTTACCCCAAGCAATATCCATTCCGTCACAGCTTTCCACCTGAACTGTAACTGACTGATCTTCCATTGAATACTTAATCAACTCCGACATCGTTTCGTAGTCTTCGAGCGTGTTTTCGCCAGCATCCACAATATAAATCACAGCACGATAAAGTTTTGCTGAAGAATATTTGTTGTCTGTTTCAAGTTTTGCGATTGCTTCATTAAGCTCGTTCCTTTGGGCCAGTAGTAATTTATATTGTTCTAGTTTCGCGTTCATTATTAATCATCCTCCGTAATCATATGTAGCTCTTTAAACTTCCCATCGCGCTCGTCAAGCACCCACAAATCCACCATACTATACAGCCACTTTTGTTTTGATGTATCTTCCTTAAGGCAAATCAGAAAACCGCCTCGCTCCTTCTCCTTATCGTACTCAACCGTAAACACAACGCCTTCGTTCTTTTCTACGAACTCCTTATACGCAGGTTGATACCTCTCCCAATCCGGATGCGACTTAATTCGTTTAACATTAAGCTTGACCTTATCTCCTTCAAGCAGGCGCTCTTTGAACTTGGGAATATTGTCAAGCAACCCCTTACTTTTTGTAAGGACTTTAACGATTGCGTTGACCTGCGCCTTTGAGCCCTTGATTCCAAGGCGTCGTTCCATCGCTCGCTTTTGCTTACGGTTCTGAACGAGCGGGATTCCTTTGTTTTGATTATCTACCATTACTCCTCCTTTGTTTGCTACTCCATCTTTAAGACCAGTTCGTTTTTGACCGGATCGTACTTAGCTGACACTACTGTCTTACAAATCGAATTATGCTCTGTTTTGCCAAGCGGCTCGATGGCTACATAAGCATCAGGCAACAATTCATCTTGGATGACCCGCACTCCATACCAAAAATTCACCATGCTTTTACATTGCGTGAAGGTGTCACCGCTAATTAATATCATGGTCACTTGGTTGCAACGCAAACACGACTCTCTGTTGGAATGATTACTCACCATCACGCAGTATTCAAGTATTTTTTCGGGGTCATGATCGGAATATATTATTCGGCGTTCTTCAACCTTGCCTCCAACGCCTTTGTTTACCCGCAGAGTCAGTCCAATACACCCTTTGCGTAATTCTGCGTGTTTGCAGATCTCTTTCATATTTTCTTTCCACGTCTGTACTTCCTCACCGCGCACCGAACAATAGACATAATCTCGCTGCGCAGGAATAGTATCTTTTGCCTTCGCGCAATATGAACAATTCATCTAATTCCTCCTTCCTCATGAAATCAACATTCGATAACAGCTCTATATAATAGCTGTGCCTGATCTATCGTGTTGTCTCGCAATGATTTTGCGTAGAATGATTCAATCCACTCCTTGAGTTCATCAGATACAGGGCAGATAATATTTCCACTCTTCGACAACCGTCCTATCAATAAAGGCATGTGATCCGGCATACGAATTGAAAACTCGTATTCTTGGTTTTCTTTGAGCTTACTTAACATCTCGTTTGCCCTGCTCTCGCAGTATATATCATATATACTTAATTGTATCTGTGCCATTTCGCTACCTCATAATCTGATATCTTTCATCCATTCCATGTCCGCAGCACGCACTTGTTGCACCTTCAACATATCCAAGACAGGCGTCAAATCCTTCTGGAGTTGGATTACGTCCGCAGAACGCACAAGGGCGATGCCCATCAAGAGTTTCGTCGTTATCTTCATACCGCCAACTATCATCCAATGGTCTGAAGTAGATTCTATGTCCGCGTGAGAATGATGTTACCATTACTGCACCTGTTTAATCTCAGTCTTAATAATAATCTCTTTTGTGTCAAGATTATATTTCACAGACTCGATCAAGTAATGAAATAGCACATCATACCATTTCGGTTTGATTTGATCTACCATCTTTTGAATATCAGCTACATTGACATTTGGATCGTAGTCATCAGTTTTACAAACAACTCTTTTACAAAAGGCTTTCTGTGTAAAACTCGCTAAACTTCCAACAATCGTAAGATCCTTTATGTCCACCAAATGCTGGTCTTGATTAGCCTGACGAATTGGTTCAACTCCGATATAATCATTTGGTATAAGCTCATCTTGTACACATCGCATCCCGTACCATATGTTTATTAGGCGATCAGTCGTTGCAAATTCGCCATCCATCAACCTGCTTAAAGTCACCTTATTTAGTCGCAGACAGGGTTCGATACTAGATTTTATATGTACCATATCGTAAAATGCGCTTATTGTTGTTGGGTCAAATGGTATGTCATATTCCTCTACACAGGATTTATCCCCCTGATCTACACGTAGTTTTATTCTTTGCATAATATCACACCTTTCTGGATGCAAATAAATGAGCCGTTCTATTTTACTCCGCAATCTGCAAAGATGTGCCACACAAAACAATTTGACATTATGACCGAACCCACATAATTTTCTACTTGTGATGAGTGTTCATGTCCTGTACCAATTACTCTAACATCAATTTCGTATTCAAAATCGTTGTTTACGTCTTCTAACTGAACCCACAGCGTTAATTGTCCATATTGTTCAGCCACGAATAGTGGTTTCCCCAGTTTATTGCCGATTGATATTTTCTGTCTATCAGTTATATCAAGTGGATATTTGTATATGACCATTACTTTCGCCTCCTAAATTCTTACCAAATAAAATTCTATACGATTTTTCAATAAAATTCTTGTTTGCTCCCTCATGCTCGTGAATGCTCTTATTTACTCACGAAAATAAGTGTATAGAATAATCTCTTTATACAAACAACTCTGGGTGTGCCAGATAGTCATCCACGATATTCTTCATGCTTTCGATCATGCCTTGCAACGTCTCATTCGAATCTTCAAAGCTCGACGTAACTTCATATCCATCTTTGTCATAGATGCTGTAGAACCACATTGGCCATCCGCCGAGGCATTCGTCACGGGATACATGTATCTCGCAGCCCTTGTACGTGATCGTTTTGTTTGTGTTTTTCATTTGGCCACAACCGTTCCTATGTCGGCATGCTTAACCGCATCTGAGACTTTGAGCCTCTTATAATCCTTCGGCTTTGATATTATGGCATGTTTTCGCTGCCATCCGTATATCGGATTCCGCTTCTTATCTTCTAACCATTCTTCACTTACGTACATATGCGTTTGCCCTTCAAGATTCCACTTTCGGCATTTCTTTTCCGAGCATATATGATGCACGTCTAAATCAGTAATATGTATAATGTCACCGCAGTAGATGCAGATAAGCGAATGATACTTAATGATTTCGTATTGATCAAGATCGAATGCTCCTGCTTGTGCTTTTTCCCATAGCTCATTAATCTCGTCTTGTGTTAAAGTTTTTGAAATTTGGTATCACTTCCTTTATTCTATCTTTTGCACAATGATATGCGATTCTCCAATTTGACCACGATCATTGTCTATGCGAATAATACGCAGCTTCGTGCTGTACAATTCTTCGCTATATCCTTCTCCATAGATTTCTACCAGGTCTTCTCGTGTCAATGTGTAACCTATTTCAAATCTTTTTCTCAGTTCACCCGAGATGGGCCCGATAGAGTATTTTTTCACTTTGTTCTGCCTGATTAGCTTACCGCTTTCATATAACGTCATTTCCTTGCCTGAATCCCCGCCCCACGCTTTCCCGAGGTTTTCGTCCCAGATGATAGGATTCTCTTTTGCTCGCTTGAAGGCGTTATTGAAAAATACGGTCAAATCCTCTTTCTTGTTACCTTCTCTATCCGTTAACCACACGGATCGGAATCCTCTTATTACGTAGTCATTGGGATTTGTCTTCTTTGTCATCACAGCTCCTTCCGCAAAATTTTACTACGATGCAATTAATTGCACCAATATCGTCATCTATTTGCTTAATAGCGAATGACCTTAACGACCATGCCCTTCCGCGTCGCCGTATCAATCATATGTTTCGTGCCCTTGCTATTTCCATCCCAGAAGGCCAGCAGCCCACCTTCGCTGCCCGCATAGTCAGCCATCTCAGCATTGCGTCTATATCCAGCACTCCTCCCATATTGATCCCAATCAGCAGATATCACTTTACATGGGATACGAGAATGTTCGGCTATGCGTTCTCCAATTTTGTCAGCACCGCGAGCTCCACCAGATACTATCTCAATTCTTGGCGAAGGAATAGGAAAGTCGTCCATATTAATCTTCCCATCGATAGAACATATGAAATCTGGAACTGGTTCAAGATTCTCATTAATAAATTCGTCAAGACTTCTTTCTGCGAGCTTGTAATCGTCGAAATCTCTTCCGCCTGCAATAATTATGCGCATTCCAATTTGTTCCTTAAATGTTCAATAAATTTCTTATGGCGATCATTGATCTTAGCATCGCAACCATAACCATAGTCAGAATACAGAATCACTTGATCCCAGAGCTTTAAGATAAGCTCCTCGCACTCCCCAGCCGGAAATTCTAATCGCTTAACAATCTCGAAAACCAGATCAGAATCATTTGCATTCATTATACTGCCCCTCCCTCTAATTCAAATGAAACGCTTGTTTCATGTGCATATAGACACAACATATTGTAATCTTTTAAGTATTGTATACTATATATTGTATAATTGATTAGCCTCAATTCTTCAAAATCACGCCATAGCCTTCGCAGTGCGGACAGTCCACCAAGGGTTCATTGATCATCGATATAGTATTTTCGCACAGCTTATCCAACTTCTCTTTTAGTTCATATTCGTCCTTCGCTTCCATGCCAGGGATTGGAGTGTATCTGTCATAATTCTTCGGAGAATATGTCATCTCAAAACACTCTACTTCCCTTGATACAACGTGCCACCTCTTGTACTTTGGATGTTTGTAGCTTCTTCCTCTACCATTGAGAATCTCTTGCTGTCTTTCAATAGGATTGCTTAATGCAACAACCTTCTTAACTGTAAAGCAAAAATCGTAGTCCGAAGTAATATGCGCTACTTTCGGATTGATATTCTCCTTGATATACTGCCGAAGGATCTCATAAACCTGCTCAGACGTTAAAAAACATGGTTTGTTGTGCAGAAGTATAGACGGAGAAATAATCCGGTCAATTATCTGATGTTTGATCTCGCTGGTCGAAAACACCCGCGTTCCTTCGTGCGCCCACTGCGTTCTCTGCACGTTATAATTCATTGCCAGAGGAGCGTCGATCTCGTCTATTTGCAACTCCACGATAACCTCGAAGTCGAAATCAATTGCCATTAAAGCATCGGGTTGCTCGTCTTGTTTAAATTCGTACAGCGAGGAATAATTCTTGTAAGCGTCATACCATACATAATAACCGTCCTCATCAACTTCTCTGACTGCATTATCGTAAGCAATAACCATTGGAATTCTTTCAGAGCATAATTCCTTATCCTTTAGCTCATAGCGTTTATTAATGGGTGCTTGACTCACCATTTGCTCGACACTTGTTATCTCGTCGGGAACATACCACCACATTTTATCGAATGTAAGCTTTGGTTGCTTACCATTAAAATACAATTTGCTGATATCTGGTTTACTCCAAAGATAATTTGACTCTATGTTATTTGCGCTCGCTATGTAATATCCTTTATTTGTTTTGATGCCTACTATTTTAAGCATTGTTTCTTACACCCCACTTCGTATGTATTTCATGAACTCATCCAAAACACACTGCTCGCACATGCTCCCCTCGATGAACGGATCGGGATAGTCTAGGTCAGCACCGCAATCACGGCAGCGGAGCTCCACGTCGCTCATATCGACCTTGAGTATGTTTATTCTATTGGGTTTACATTTGAATCTGCAAAAGTTCTCTTTAGCTTCGTCGCTTATTGAGATATGTTCAATTGCTTTCAAGCCCTTACGACCTTTCTATTATACATTTATTTTTATGCTTTGTCAAGCAGTCATTAGTGTTCGGGACACGGTCTCTTTTCCCAATCGTCATGCCGCCAAGTCATGCACACCTGACCCGGTATCTCCTCAAAATATGTTCCGTACAAGAATTCGAAGTAATAACCACAAGAACATGTTATGCGTTCTTCCAAGATGCCGTACTCATTTGCGTCATAATCTCTTTTAGCTTGTCCACCGCAGGAAGGACATTCGATTGTTGTGATCATTTTGCTACCACATATTCTGTATCTTCATTACTAAAACGACATGAGTCCAAGTAAGCATAGTGTTCATAGAATTTTACATCGAGTTCAGTCATGCCTTTATAATTCTCTGTCACGCTAAATTGTACAGGCATAAAATAACTCCCATAAGCTCGCACCACGCTCTGGCTACTTAAATCTAAATTATAGATATTACCGTAATGCTTCGATATTTTGTCTGCTATCCACAACAAAATCTTTTTGATTATCCCGTCTTTATTCTTCATCCTCGTCTCCCGTCAGATCCATCATTGCTCCGCAGTATGAACAGTATTTAACATATTCCCAATCAATCGGATAACGTTCTTCTGTGTGATTACAGGCACTGCATTCTTTCTCTAATAATCCAGTGTTGTCATCGTAATATCCGCCATACCACCTGCCATGAACAACTATCGCCGCGTCAATAAGCGATGCTTCCATGATATCATCCAAAGAAACCACTTTACAATCGTACCGATATTCGCAGGCTTCTCCGGCATATTGTACAAGCTCATTTGCGTCTACTGGTCTAGTCATATTCCTCATCCTCCTTGAACACAACGAACTCATCGCACAACTCGTACCCTTCGAATATTTTGTTAAAAGCATCTTCAAACGGCACTCCCCACGATACTTCGCCATCCGAACTGCGCTCGGCTTCGTCTTGAAGCTGCTCGACTATCCACTCAGCGAACTCTCTTCGTTTGCCGCGCTTGACTTTGAAAAATTGCTCTCCGCTCTCGTCAATATTATTAGGACTATTGTGAAATAACCAGACGAGGCTCTTTATGGATATTTCCATCTTGAGCTTATCGTTCGTGATCTTAAATTTCATTAACTGGTCAGGCATTTTGCCACCACCTCGTGAACACTGACATAGAACTGCTTTGGTTTATAGTCAGCATATGCCACGCCTTTCTTCTGTTTATAGATCTTTATTTCGCTTCCGTCCTCAATGGTGTACCATTCGTACTTGACGTTCTTTGAATACTTAAGATCATCAATCCGATATTCCTGGCCCTTCTTCACGGAATAGACATCCGAGTTGGCTCGTTCAAAGCTGAACTCAACGAATGCCCCGTAGTCGCCTATGACGATCCTGTCATATCCAGTGGCTAACAAGCTACCCTTAATCGTAAACAATTCGGACTCAGCGCCATTGGTACACAGAAAGTCAGGTATGTTATCGAAGTAAAGCGCCCGGTATTCCCTTGATAAAACTGATGGGAGCGGCTTGTACTTGTACTGCTCTGCCAGTTTTGCTTCAATCGCTAATGTGTTCATACAATCCACTCGGAATTCCATTGTTTTTTCAATTCATTGATAGTGTCTTTGCACTTATGTAAAGACCGATAATCGGCACTAAAACCAGCACTGCAATGATTTTGGAGTCCAGAATCGATTATCACGGACACTATCCCAAGCAAGGTGTCTACCGTCTTTTCAATATCTCGCTTCTCAAACTTGTGATAATAATTACAATGCGTGCATTTATAAGCTTGGAAATACGAGTCCCCGTGCATTATGTTTTTGCACTCAGGACACAGTTTCGTTTCGTACATTTCATACTCCTATTTTCGTATAAATGGTTGTTTTGCTTCTGATCGCTTTACTGTTCGCCCATCAGTTCCCTTAGCTGAATGCCGAACCAATAATCTCTCCACCACCGATAATGATAGAACAGAGAGTTTTGTATGGTGACTGTATCGTACAGTTTACGAAACTCATGCCATCAAGTTTGGTCGTAAGCGTAAATTCCTTGCCGTCTACCTTATGGGCAAAGTCAAAATACTTTTCGGCTAATTGAACCTCGAAGGTCGGGATAAAACCTTTGCCCAGAGCCTTGTTTACCGTACTAGCCGCGCAGCCAAGCGTGATTGACTTCGTGAATAAGCCTTTATAAAAGTCCTGCATGTCATCGGGTTGTGCAGAGATAAATGTCTGAACCGAATCTATAACCTTATCCGACCCAGTGTTGTTTATCTGGAGTACACCCATTACGGTTTCTGCCTCTAGATCAGCAAAATTAGCACCACAGGGCGTAACATGTTTGTTGATCTTTTTAGCGGATAGACCCGTTACAATATACGGATTCAATAGAAACTTAAGTGTCTCTTTGAAAAGCCGATTATCGGCGTTAGCCTTGATGATCCGCTCCTTATCGAGCTTACTGTTCGTGGATTGTAGTTCTTCGAAAATTCGTTTCACTGTTTGCATGAATTTCTCCCTCTTTCTATCGGGTGCAGTTAATCCGTAGCGGCTTCGACTTCAGCTTCTAAGCGAGCCAACTCCCTGTCTCGCTCCACGCTCTCTTGTGCTAGACGCGAAATCTCTGCACGAAGCCTCCGGTTTTCTGCTAACTCGCTGTTATACCTGTCATGGAGATCACAATACTCCCTCAGCTCCGCCTTACTGAAATCCTCATCAACATCGGATTGCAACCATGTCCATAGCCAGTTATTAGCTTCCTCCGGATTCTTGAAGGACTCAACACCCATGAGTCCCCCAAGAACTGCAAGGAATAGGTCTGGCGGTAGATTCTGCAAATAAGTAAGATTGGTCATCCGGCGTTCTCTTTCATCAGCTCGTCAACGAATCCTTTTAACGGCCTCCGAAGTTCCATATTGCCTTTAAGCCATGCGAAGTAACCACGATCTTTGGCATAGCAATCAACTAGAAGTTGATCCTTATACTTCCCGAACGGCATCACAAACTCTTCAAGCTTTGGAGCAGCACTCTCTTCCTCATCGAATAAGATTTCAATATCCTTACGGCTTGCTAGGTAGTCAGCTAGGTGAACAAGTTCGCCTTCTGGCGTGGATGGTGCGGGCAAGACAATCTTGCTTCGCTTAGACGTGCCCCATTCTCCCATATGCGAGTCTATGGCGCACGCTATGTATTCTATCTCATCCTCGGTCAAAAACGCTCCCTTGTGGCTTCTGACGGTCTCTGACGCACATAGAGGGTGCTCGTGAACTGTATGTATACTTTCGCCCTTGCCGTGCTTCTCCCCGTCGTGATACAGGCACGCGACGCGTATCAAATCCCTCTCTCGTTCCGTGTAATGTTTCTTGTTTTGCTCTATGGTAAGCAGGTGGTTCACAATACGAACAACGCCCTTAGTGTGTCGAGCAAGACCACCATCGCCCAAACTATAGGCTGGGTGATACTTCCCTGTCGAAGATGCCGCGACTGTAAGCAAGTATGGCGGAGCGTTGTCAAGTAGCATCGTCGCAAATTCTCTTATGTCATCGTTTATTATAGTATCGAGTTCTTTCTTGAACACTTCTGATTGGGACAATTTATATTACCTCTTTTAATACTTTGTATTGTTGTGCATACCAGTTGACATACCCATTCCACTCTTTTCGCTGAAGCTGTTCTCGCTTAACCAGAATGGTATCTAGCTCAGAAATCGGATTCTTGTCGAATACCTTGGCGTATACGGTTATCTCGGAATTCTTCCCGCTATACATAGCCGCAGTCTTAATCTTATAAGCCCAAATCCTAGTCTTATCTTTTGTCTTCAGCGGCGTTACGGACAACGCCAAGAGCTTATGCTTATCTTCTGGCCTGCCAGTCTGAACATCTATGTATCCTAGATACTCCTTCTGTGTTGCAATCTTATCTCTAATAGAAAAATCATCAATATCTCTTGTCTGAAGATATTGATCAATTTCAAGCAGGATGCTTTTTACATCGAGATCAAGATATGTCTTCTCCGTTGCTCTACTGTGACGCTCCAAAATGCTCTGTAGAACCGGATGCTCAATCTTATCTTTACGCATTTGTTTTGCCGCACCTTGCTTGAACATCACAAAATCATCTCTGATGATCGTGAGATACTGACTATTTCCAAACTCCCTAAAGAAGTCAAGGCGGATAAGTATATCGAGCTGTCTGGCATCGCACGATGTTTGCGTTAGATCGTAGAGCAACTCGATAAAGGAGTCGTATTTATTGTTCCGAAGGCGATATAGCTCTTCACCAATCGAGGCGTTACAAAACTTTATCGATTCAATGCCCTTATAGATTGATTTCGTCTCTTTATCAGGAGTGTACTTGGCTCTGGAAAATCGGAATTGGATTGGCCGAATCTTGATTTTCTTCAGGCTTGCCAGCTCCGTGCCAGAAACGATATCAGCTTCATTATCGGCATTGTTTAGTAGAGCGGTAATAAACTCCTGCGGATAGTGGTATCTCAACATCGCACACATGTAACCGATCATCGAATATCCCGTAGAGTGGTTGAATCCGAATTGGTAGTTACTGGAATCCTCGATGATTTGTAAGAATGCCTTTGCTTCTTGCTCCGCAACCTCTCTCGGCCTATCCGACATCGTACAGTATCCGTCGAGAATCTGTGGTAACGCGGCATCAAGACGCTCTTTGTTCTTACGACCAATAGCACGGCGCACGTTATCGGCTTCGCTACCCGTCAATCCGCAGATGTTCTTGAGGAACTTGATAGTGTCCTCCTGAAAAATAAGAAACCCATTGTTGTCTTTGAGTAGCTCGTCAATTATCCGAGAAGGATTTCGGTTTATCTGCTTAGAGAACAACTTATCGCGATACGAAGCACCTGACGGCCTTATCGCAGCATTAACCATCGACATATCGTTGATACGCTGTGGTTGAAACTTCTTAAGACTATCGAACGCGTAAGATGATTCAAACTGAAACACGCCCGCAGGAGACGTTGTGATGTCTTTCCACACCGCCTCCTCCTCCCAATAAATCTGGTGCGCCTTCGGATATGGAATGCCGACAAGCTTACAGGTGTCTCTGATAACGCCTATGTTCTTCAGCCCAAGGATATCATATTTAACCAGAGACACCTCATGTATCTCTTCCATGTTGATAGTGGTGACACGCTTGTCTCCGCTCCAAAATGTACCGTATTGATCCGGCAGCGACACTGGACTTGCGACCATTCCGGCAGGATGGATGCCTTGGGAAATTACGGTTCCGAGTAATCCATCGAAGTAATAAAAAAGCTCGCTATGTCTCGCCTTGGCCCTCTCGGGATTAGCTTCGTACTCCGCCTTGATCCTCGCAACCTTATCGTTGTGGTACGGACTATCGGTCTCTTTCCTTGCTCCGTTTTCCTTCTTCCAGAAGTAGTGGAACGCCCTACCTATTTCGTCTATCGTACCTTTTTCAGCCACGGTTCCTGTCGTCAGAATATACGCAGTGTTGTCAGCACCAAAACGATCAATGATGTAATGATAGACTTTCTCCCTGTCATCAGGCGAAAAATCAAGGTCTATATCCCCGATTTCCAGTCTATCTTCGTTACAAAAGCGACTAAAGACCGTATTCCATACAATAGGGTCAACGTCTGTAATGTCCGTAAGATAAGCGATTGTGCTTCCGCCAACGCTGCCCCTACATGGCCCTCTAGGTATTCCGTTTGCCTCGCACCACTCAGCCAGCTCAGACATAAATAGCATAAAGCCAATCATACCGAGCTTTTTGAAAACCGCGAATTCTTCTTCGATGTCTTCGAGATACCTCGGATTTTCCTTTATTGCGCCGCTCTTAAGTTTATCGGAGTACATCCTATGTATCCGAGTCAAGTAAGCTTCTTCTTCGTCATCGTAGAGTTTTGGATACTTGAACGACAGGTCGAGATCAAAGCCTTCAACACTATCCGCCATAGTATTTGTATTTTCTACTGCTTGTAGGTACGCATCTTCGGGGAGAGCATCCTGTAGCCTAAACATCTCTACAAGTTCATCATAGCTTTTATATGTAAGGTCGAACGCGTCTTCGTCTGAGTAAATTATGTTTTTGGCTACTTGTAAAATCGTTCTACACTCGGCTTTATATTTATCAAGCGAGTGCGTATCCGTTCCCGCTATCAGAGGCTTGCCGTATTGTAACGAGAGCTCATACAATTTTCTGTTGTAATCCTTCTGATCTTGGGAATTAACGTGCGGCTGGACTTCATAGTAGTCGTAGTGCTGAAGCAACTTCACATAATACGGATTATCTCCAGCCAATCTATTTAGCGGCGACTGTAAACAGGCTGATATTTTGATTATGTTGTCCGAGATGCTTAGGAACTCGTCGAAGCTAATCCTATCCTTGTAATACTTGTGATCTGCCTGCGAGGCCATATCAACAAGTTTATTTAGCTCAAGAAATCCTTCGTAATTCCGGGCGATAAGTATTGTATGATAGTTGTCACGAACCTTGGTATCGTGGGTTTCCGTAAGGTACGTCTCAATTCCATGCAGATACTTAATTCCATTTTCCTCGCAGTACATCTTCTTGGCAACCCAGTTGAAGATAGTCCCATGGTTGGTGAAGCAGATTGCTTTCTGCCCTAACTCTTTAGCTCTATCCACGTATAGCTTGAAGTTTGTACAGCTATCGAGCAAAGATGTTTCGTCGTGGAGATGATATATAACGCAATTAGCCACTTGTGCCGTACACCTCGCTTGCAGGGTCTGGTTGATTACAGACCAATCTCGGCAGAATCTCGGAAGGATAGTTTATCGGATAATCATCCTCCCAAGAGTATTTTTTATGTAGTTCCTCTTGATCGCTGTAGAGCCGCATCGTCGGATAGTCATAAAAGAATTTGCATACGGCACCATGTTTAGCTGTCGGACGATCCTTAAGCAACTCGATAGCCGCGTTGTATCCCTCAGAATCGTCTTTAAGTTGTAGAACCCAAAACAACCTATGACACAGGTTGCCAATTTCGGAAGCGCCGTGTAGTTCATAGGCGCTGCGCTCTTTATTCTGACCCGGCTTTTTCGGATGGAGAATCAACGTTGTATTGACCTCGTACTTGTTGGTGAACTTCATCAACTGCTTAATAAATCGCTTTTGCGAATCCCACTCGGTGCTTTCGCTCTTACCCACAGCTTCGATGTCAACGCACATTAGATTGTCTATAAGGAAGAACTTTGTATTATATCTCTTGAAGGAATACTCCATTTCATCCAACAGAGATCGAGAAGATGTTTCGAGATCATCTACATCGGAATAAAGAATTATCTTATCGTGGTAGTATTCCTTTATGGCCTTAGCTGCCTGAATCGTAACAGTATATCCGTCTGGCTGGCCAGGATTCTTCCATACAACCATATGGTCTCTGCCTGCAATGGGCTTTAGCACCCAATTTTTCAATTGGCCCTCATGCAGCTCGCCACTAAATACCATTGCGTTGTATCCATTTTCAACTGGAGATATTATCGACATCGTTGTTGAAACTGTGCTTTTGCCCGCTCCCGTATAACCCGTGATGATACTGAAACAAGGGATAAGATTGCCAAATATCTTCTTATCCAGTTCCTTATATCCTGTAGGAATCTTGATCATGTTCTGAACATCAATCTCCTCCGAGTCCATAAGATATTTCAGCCTCTTACTCGGTAGGTCTTTGGCATTATCAATAAGCTTCAGGACGTGTTTTGAGCCACAGGCAATAAGTACGTTATTTGCGTCGCATTTATCAACCGCAATCGTCCTATTGGCCTTGGCAGACTTTATTATCTCGATGACATCATCCGAAGGCTCAACGTAAAAAGTGCGGTGCCTCCCTAGCCTTGGCAGTATCTCAGCAATCGCCTTTTTTCCGGCATTGTCGTTATCAAACCAGAGAACTATCTTCTCGAACTGTTCTAGCCACTCATACGAAAAATCAATCCACTTCGAATCACTTGCACCATAAGGGATGGACACGCAATTCTTGATGCCTGCTTCTATAACCGATAGACAGTCAATTTCACCCTCAGTAATCACCAACGGCTTCGTGATGTCAACCTTCTGCATATTGAACAGAGAAGGACAGTTATCCGCGTCCTTTTGAAAAAACATCTTGGCTTGACCTTTGGGTACAGCCCTTGATGGCCTATACTTTACGCTGAGTAGAGTGTTGTCGAAGTCCCGAAACTCAAAAACGACATGGCCCTCTTCGCTTTCCCTTACACCTGCATAATCTATTGTTTCTAAGGATATATGTCGCTTGGCCAGATATGCCTCAACGGCATCGTAAGACATCCTCGTGGTTTCTTTAGGGTATCTATAATCAGCGAACCAATCTTCACGACGACTTTTTTGCTTCGTTTCTAGTTCTACTCCAACTTTGTCGCACAGCTTCTTTGCAGCCTCTTGAAAAGTAATTCCTTCAGTCATCATCAAGAAGTCTATGTAATCAATTTTAGCCGAGCAACCAAAGCATTTGAAGAAGTTGCCCTCTCCGCGTCGATCCTCGTCGCACCATATGAACGATGGCGTGTCTTCCTTATGTACGGGACAGCAACCCTTTTTGCCATCCCACTTTTCTATGTTTAAACCTTTAGCAATCAGCTCAGCAGCTTCTTTCCCAAGTTTCCTCTTTGCCTCAATTATGGCTTCGCGCAATAATCCATCGCCTCCTTACTCTTCAAGATATTTCGCAGAACAAGGACAGCATTCTTTAACAGAGCACAGGAAATCACAAAAAAAGCTATCGGCCTTTGTGTTGAACTCGATGTCCTCGTATATCTCGCTGATGGTATCCGTTACCCATTTCTTTGCCGCTTCTAAACTTGCCATATCGAAATCGACATCAATGATCTCGTTAGCCCGAAACATATTAAATACTAGTCGATATGGCCATTCACCGTACTTCTCGAATATGTACAGGCTATACAGATACAGCTGAATAAGGTATTCTTCTTTTTCCTTCTTGTTTTTGAACTTGCTTTTACTTTTGTGATCTACGATGAATATCCCGCGCTCATCTCTTAAGATAAGATCAATATAGCCAACAAAGCGATATTCGCCAATTTTAATATGTATTTCTTCTTCAATACCGAGCCGTTCGGCATCTTCGTAAAGACCCTCGAAGTTGTCAAAATACTCTTTGCCAACATCATGGTATTTTTGATTTAGGTCAACATAAGCATTCGGTGGAAATAAATGAGTTACTGCTGTAGGATATTCTTTTTCATATAGAGCGCTGAGCTCGTAAAACTGCTTCTCTCCCTTGAAGTATCTCTCGAACAAACTGTGACCAAGAGTTCCCCACTCTGCGAAGGCATTATCGGTTGTTCTGATGCAGTCAATATATGTAAGGCGAAACATCCTCGGGCAAGTTTTGTAGGCGTTAATTCGTGAGAACGACCATTCGAAGCCGTCAAGAATAAATGAATTCGAGAGGCGGCACGTAGCCGCCTCCACACCACTGCTGACTACCATCTATCTTAAAACGGCTCATCGTCGTCGTCCGGTTCGTTGTAAGGCGTAAAGCTCTGTGCGGGCTCGGAGGAAGCTTTGCGGCTCTCACCATCGCCCTGCTGACCACCGCGTAGGAACTGAACGTCATCCGCTATAACCTCTGCGGTGGTTCGTTTTACACCGTTTGCATCTTCGTAGTTGCGAATTTGGAGCGAGCCGCATACTGCTGCTTGCTGACCCTTTGTAAGATATTTCGAGCAGAGCTCGCCAAGTTGACGCCACGCAACTATGTTGATAAAGTCAGTCTGCTTCTCTCCGTCCTTATTGCCGAATCGCCTTTGGACAGCAAGCCGGAACGTACTAACGCTTGTTCCCGATCCTGTCGTGCGCAGCTCGGGATCGGCTACCAAATTACCGATCAAGATTACTCTATTCATTTACTTCCTCCGCTTCTTTTGCTACTCTTTTGATTTCATCTAATATAGTATTTGCTACAGCTAAGTCTTTGATGGCATTCGGATTCTTTTTGCCATTATTGTGCTTTGTTATGATGCCGTATAGAACATTGCTATCAAAGCCAGACGCAACTTTTTCTTCGCAGGTCTTAAGGATTTTTTGTATAGTGCTGGCGAGTTCAGAAACCGGGGGGCCTTGTTCCGATTTATTCTGCTCCGAAACCTGCTCTGCTTTTCTCTGCTGATAATTCTTGTCCTCGACTTTGTTGCTTTCACCCTTGTTGGCCCAAGACACCAGCGCCTTCCCGTCTTCTTCCGTTAACATACTGTATCGGCCTTCGAAAAGATGCGTGTTGTCCTTCTGTGGCGTTGCTACGTGAGTTTCCTGGTCAAGATTGAACGTTACGGTATACTCGTATTCCATGCCGTCTCTTTGTACAGCTCCCAACCCGATTTTCTTGGGTTGCTTTTTTCCGTCCTTGTCTTCGAGCACGTATTCGTCCTTTCCACGAACAGTTGCGATAACGTTTATTGGGCTATGAAGAATTTCATAGATAAAAGCATCGTGACGCGGGGTAAGAACCTTCCACTTGGTAAAGTCGTTCGTTCCGGGAATGTGGTTCTTTGCGTCAAGAATACCACCCTTGGCATTCCACTCATGTGTCAGACTGTCAATGATTAAGTTGTCGTACCCATTGTCAACCGCATACCGAATTAGTGCTATGTAATTCTCTGGAGCAAAGGGTTCGCCTATTTTGGGAAGAAGGGCTTTATAATCTGCGTAATCTTCGTCGGAAGGCTTAACCTCTTTTAGCTCAACATAGTCGTATACAAATTCATCCGCATAATATAATCCACGTCGAGCTTCGCTGTCGATCATCAGTGTACGTCCGCCCATACCCTTAGCAATCCTTAGTGCTGAATATGTTTTTCCCGCGCCACTTGGCGACATCAATAAAACCTTGACCCTTACCTGTTCTCTTCGCGCTTGTTTAATTAGTCCTGCCAATCTCAATTCTCCTTTATTTTGTTTTATGATTCTTTAACTTCTTTTGATCAATTGCTTTACAAATCCAGCCTCGTTGAAGATATGCGTCCATCAACCTAACAGGCCAGCCACTAAACCAACCGATATGATATACCTTGTCTCGTATATAGATAAGCCTTTGCGCCATTACTTCATCCAAACTACTGATCGGACTGCCGCGTATATACCTGCTCATTCAACCTCCCCTCTCAAAATGCATATAGAAGTCTTCTTTCATGATGAATAGCATCTATATGTAGTGTCTTCATTCTACCATATATACAATATATTGATTAGAATGATCCATTGAAAGTGTAGCTTACCATTTGAGTTGGATCAAAACTAATAGAAACGCAATTAGCAAACTTTGATATTGGAACACCGTTCTCATCGCACTCTACAGCATTACTCAATGCCTTCTGTCTATCATATTTTATAGTCAATTCCTTCAGCAGCTCTAACGCATCTTCCTTACCGCTTTCAACTATCTCGACTTCCTTAGTAGAATATAAATAGACAGCTTTCTCATCCACGCGAAACACGCGCTTGACAATTGCAATTTCTTCGTTTTCGCTGATGCTAACATGATAATGGCAATCTCCGTTGGGTTTGATTTCAAAACTGTTATAGCTACCGATTACAACCCAATCAATTCTGTCATCATATTTTAACTTTGGCTTCTCAAGCAAGTTCATCTCATCATCGTAAACAGCATGTGCCTGGTATGTCCTAAGAATCTTCTTTCCCATTATGTTATGTTTCATTGTTTGACTTCCTTTCTATTTTAATTTGCTTCTTTAACATTAGTTTTCTTGTCCCTCACCGGGTATTGAACCTCTTTGCAATGTCTACATCGCCAACCCCTGACATATGCGCCACCGACAATATTGGGTGACATCAGTTTCTTTCCGCACTTCACACAAGTGAACTGCGTTGTAATGGTACTTTCCATCCATGCTCCTTTCCCTTTATTTTCATATATTATGGGCGACTCCGCAGCCTTGCGGGAACCAAAGGTCATCTACACCATACCAAACCGTATGCCAAGGATTTAAAGGAACCTTGATGTTTGGGATTTAAGCTTTCGCCGCAGTTCACTAGATATAAATGCTTCTATCCAATTAATAGAACGATTTGTTAGTGACGCGGCGTTCTCTTTGAACGGTTTGAACATTGAGATTTGATCCTTGATCGTTGAACTTTGAGCTTTCACAGATATTTTGAATATCAGCTATTTGATATGCTTAAAACTAAATATTCTGTTTAAGCACAGTAATGATTTAGCTAATGCTTCAAGGCATTATTAATCATTGTTCTTCATCAAGTTCTAAAATTAACGCATTTAGAAAGGCGGGTGTAGGTTTATGGTTTTCGCGGAACCACCCATAGTGATCCAAGTTCGTTTTGCCTTTCATGACAGAAACTCATACCTCCTGTCCAGCCAACATAGTTCATACACTACTTCAACGAAAAGATGTACATGACCCAACACTCGTTCTGTTTATGCCCTCAGACTGTCAGGGCAATGTAATTCATCTGTGCTGTATCCGAATTACATCTCTCAATTGTTTCTTTAGCGCCTTAGAGTATGGCGCGAAATATCCGCCTCGGAAGCTGGGAATGAGTAACCCTAATCAGCTAGTTCGACTTCAATAATCGTCGTTGCGTTCGACTCGGACAAGGCATAGTCAACCTCCGTCTTGAAATTCATTATCTTCTGCTCGTACTCACTGATTTTCTTAGCTATGTCGCACGGATCAATCAACTCGTACTTATTCCGGTCATCAAATGCTTTTGTATGCGACGCAATGTCGTCAGCACTCCTCTTATCCTTATCGCCAAGAATTGATTGCAAATACTTCTCCAGCTTATCGGGTAACTGCGAGTTCTCTCGCTCGACAATGTCGTCGTGCTTTTTGAATTGCGCCTTTAGCACCAACAGGAATTCCTCATCGAGACGGATTTTAGCTTTGCGCTCAATCGCCTCGGCTACGGAATACTTCTTGCCACCAATCGTTACTATTGTGCTCGCGTTCGATAAAACCACAGCAGCTTTAATGCGTCTCTGGTTTTCGGCCAGCGCTTCATAGGATTGGAACGCTCCCTGAATTTGCTGCTCTACTTCTTTGATGGTCTTACCCTTGATCTTATCGTTGCTCTTTTTATTGCTCTGTACGAAGTCCGCCTGCATGGCACGTCGAATCCGATCATCGTATGTTTTTAGCTCGGACAATGCCCTGTGGATGGTCATGGATATTTTACTCATTTTTTTCTACTCCTTTAATCTTTGATTTTTGATTTTTGAAATTTGAGTTGACTCCCGAAATTCGCATGAAAGAGAAACTTTGTGCGAATTTATATCTATGCTAATCTCTCAGCATGAATATCGCATTGCTCATTCATCGTGTCCGCTTTCACTTCAATTTCTTGAACGCTACTCACGTTTGTATAACACTCCAGAGCCGTAAATTCCCGACAAAGCTATCGGTATTTGTTTTCTAGTTTAAGCTACCACCAATTCTCGAATCCCATAGTTCTTCAAATTCTTGCTAGCCTGCTCATCTCGATCCTCTGTATGGCCACAATCGGGGCATACAAATAATCTATCAGACCACTTTAGTCCTCGATTAACACGCCCACACTCAGAACAAAGCTTGCTGCTCGGAAACCATTTTTCAACAGTAATAAATTTTGACCCAACCCACTCGCTCTTATATTTCATCTGCCGATAAAATTCTCCCCAAAGTTGTTCTTGAATAGCTCTTGCCAAATGCCTGTTTTTCATCATACCTTTTACATTCAAATCTTCCATCACAACAAATGCAGGCTTGATTCTCGCTAACTCCGAAGTAATGTGATGAATGTAATTAGTACGGATATTATGAAGTCGATGGTTTAGTTTAAGGGTTTCGCGTTCTAATTTAACAATATTCTTTGTTTTCTTGTATTTTTCGCCTTCTTTATTTTTTAAATACTTACGCGATATTTGTCGCTGCACTCGCTTCAACTTTTTTTGTGTTTTCCTGATAGCCACGGTCCTGTTAATATTAGGATAGATATCACCATTAGATGTTATTGCCAAATCCTTTATGCCCAGGTCAATCCCTATTCCTTCACTAGCCAACACTTTGTCTAAATCCGGCATTTCAACCGAAACCGAGAACCACCAGTTAAGTCCATCAAATGTAAAACGAGGGTTGTGATATATGACTCCCACAGGAATCCTGCCACGCTTAGCTAATTTAATGTAATTCAATTTAAGCCGATTGCGTTTAGTAGTCCCAGCGATCCCTTGAATCGACACATGTGTTTCGCTAATTTTGATTTTCTTTGTTGGCTGATAGAACGATGGAGTTGTTCTTTTCCTTCTCTTAAACTGTGGATATCCAGAGCACCCTTTGAAAAAACTTTTAAAAGCTTTTACCGCATCCAAAATGGACACATTCATTGCTTCAGCGTTTGCATTTTTTAGCCATTCGTTACCCTCTTGTTTCTTGTGCTCTACAAAAAGATATATCAAGCCATATCCTTCGATAAACCTCTCTCCACGTTCATATGCTTTTTTTTCCTGTTCGATAGCCCAATTATAAGAATAACGACAGGCGTTTGCATATTGAAACATTCGAGTTCTCTGCTTATTGTTTGGATGGAGCATGACTTTAAATGACTTAATCATGAGACCTCCTTGCTTTCGCCAAATACTTCTTTTGAAACGATGATCTCCCTTACTCCCTGATAGATCGTGTACACAACTCTCCGAATTTTACACTCAACGATCTTCTCCCAGCAGGCTCTACACGGTTTGCAATTTTGATACTCTCCATCTCTTCCTCGTCGAAACACATAAAGCGTCGAGCCCTCTGTCTGGCCAGCAGCTTTTACGAGACAATCCATTTCTGCATGTAATCTTGGATTAGAGATCGAATATGGTAGACAACGGTTGTGTTTGAGTTGCTCGGGATGAGACTTCTGCTTATTACACCCTGTAGCGATTAATGACTTCCTGTTTGCGACTACGGCTCCGATATGTACTCGCGGATAATCTGAATATGTAGAGATCGTTTCGGCTAGCCGTAGATATTTCAAGTCCTGTTTGGTCAGCATGTTCTACAATGGTTCAACCTCCTTCGTATAATTGCAGCCTCCCGCACCGCCATACAGAGCTTCTTAGCCACCCTACCTGCACTGAGAAGGTGCAGGTGCTCTACCCAAGTAATCAACGACAAAAAGAAAATCTTGGCCACTCTCGCAAGATTTTCTTCGCGCTGTTCGATTATATTTAGTATAATGCATCACAATAAATTTGTCAACACTTTCTTTTTGATTTGATGCATTAACTATAAAGAAGAAACAGGCGACTTTTCTCTTTGCGGAAGAGTGCCTGTTTTAGGGCTTTTTTCTGGTTCCAAGACCAAGCTGTATCCGCCCGGATATGTAAAACGAGCTTTCCCAAACCTGGCGACCACCGGGCCCATTAAGAATATCGACGAGCGCATCTCCTTGGCGAGCTCTTCCGGCATTTCGTATCGGGACGCGCCGCGCGCATCTACGATTACGGCGTTCCCTTCCCATCCCGCCTCGCAGCCTAACAGCCTAAGGATCGCCATCATATTGTCTACATCCAATATCTTTGGGCAATCCAAGAGCTCTACTCTATGTTTCGTCAGCAGCGACGCCGCTAATATCGGCAAAATGGCATTCTTGGCGCCGGGCACGCGCATTCGCCCTCGCAGAATGCGGCCGCCCCGCACACGGAAACTCGCCATGCACAACACCTCCGGGGATCATCTAAAACACTCTATGCGCCCCAAAGGTAAATTGTGCCGCCGCGCCTTAGCGCCGGCATGCGTATGCCTTATTTTATTATAGCCGCAAGAACGGATTATTGGTTAAGAAAATATGAATAATCTTTGCGAATTCTGAAAATTGGCGGCGATGGCGAAAACAAAACTCGTCCGGCGCGACTTTGGCTTCGGCGCGCCGAACGAGATGCTGTTAACGAATATTACTAGGTTCAGCTTGTCTGCCCTTTCAGACGTAGGGCTTCCTTAGCTCCGGCGACAATGTCTTCGGTTCTCAGTTGATAGCTCTCGATCAACGCATCGTCGCTGCCGGTATCCCCAAATCGGTCCTGGATGCCCATACGCAGCACATGTACCGGCGCATGGCTTGTAACCACTTCCGCCACGGCGCTGCCAAAGCCGCCCAACACGCTATGGTTCTCCACAGTAACGATCGCTTTTGTCTCCCTGGCCGCCCGGACGATAAGCGCCTCATCCAGCGGTTTTATACACGGAATATGCAGTACGCGCGCGTTGATCCCCTCTTCCGCCAGCCGCTCGGCAGCCGCCATCGTCCACTGGCTCGCGATACCGGTACCGGCTAGAGTCAGGTCGTCGCCATCGAGCAGTGTATGGCCCTTTCCCCACTCAAAGGTCAACCCCTTTGTCAGCTCCCGCTCCGGCGCCATTCGGGGAATACGGAAGTAAACCGGGCCGTGATAAGCCATCATCGCGTCCATAACGCCCTTTAGCTCGTAGGTATCAGCCGGCGCAAGCACCCGCATATGGGGCATGGCGCGCATGATGGCCAAGTCCTCGACCGACTGATGCGTCGCTCCGCACATACCGGCAAACAGCCCGGGATAGGCGCCGGCCAACTTCACATTCAGCTTTGGATACGCAACCGAAATAGAAACCTGATCCAGCGCGCGTTTGCTTAAAAAGTCCGCGAAGCTGCACGCAACCGGTATCTTGCCTTCGGTCGCAAGCCCGGCGGAGATGCCTACCAAGTTTTGTTCGGCGATACCGACTTGGATAAACCTTTTGGGGAACGCTTCCAAAAAGTGGACAAGCCGCGTAGACGTATTCAAATCGGCGTCCAAAACATACATGTTCTTATACGCCTTACCTAATTCCACCAAATGTAATCCGAATGTTTCTCTCATTTCCACCATCTGTCGTCACCTCCATTTTCCAGTTCCACCAAGGCGGCTGCGAGTTGCTCGTTATTCGGGGCGTGCGTATGCCACTCGCAGGTATTCTCCATAAATGAAACACCTTTGCCTTTAACGGTATGAGCTATAATAACGATCGGCTTTCCGGCGCTCTTTACATATTTCGCGTCGTAGAAAGCGTCGAGTATTTGCTCCATGCAGTGGCCGTCTATCTCTATAACCTCCCAGCCGAAGGCGCGCCACTTGTCGGGAAAAGGCTCTAAATCCATTATTTCGCTTGTGGGCCCCTTGGCCTGAATCTTGTTGCGGTCTACTACGGCGATAAGGTTGTCCAGCCTAAAATGGCCCGCCGCCATAGCGGCCTCCCATACCTGACCCTCGTCGCACTCGCCGTCTCCGAGCATACAGAACACATGATGGGTTTTTCCGTCGTTGCGGGCCGCCAGCGCCATACCCACGCAGGCGGAAAGCCCCTGGCCGAGCGAACCGGCGGACATATCCACGCCAGGCGTGCGCTTCATGTCCGGATGCCCCTGAAAGCGGCTGTTGATCGTTGCGTAGGTGTCAAAAAGCTCGTCCATGCCGTAATAGCCCTTCATAGCCAGCGCAACATAATACGGCGGATTACCGTGCCCCTTTGAGAGCACGAAGCGATCTCTCCCGTCCCATTTAGGTTCGTCCGGCCGTACGTTCAGCACGCTGAAGTACAGAGCGGCGAACAGCTCCGCCGAAGACAGCGTCGCGCCGGGATGGCCCACTTGCCCTTTGGTTATTAGCTCAAGACCTTTCCTTCGAATTTCCTGCGCCTTTTCACGCAGCTCCTCTAAACGTAATTCTTTTCCGTTACTCATGCTAGCCCTCTTTTCGTGAAGAATTGGTATTGCAGCGTATACCCTCATACGCGCCTATTCAATTGTATGTTGTCTGTTGTCGGCAGCAATATATATCATCATTTTCAATTCATCGACAATCATAACCCTATTAAGCTTACGATGCCGATAAGCCCATTTGTTTTGTTGTATGACATGCATATGCTAGCATGTCCAAACTTCAAAGTCAATATCATTATTACCACTTTGAGCCTCACTTTGAGTCTCTCAGATAAAGTTATGATAATTGGCGATATGATAAATCTCCGGTTTTACTTGCGGGCAGGCTCTTCCCGCGATATACTATATGTATTAAATTCCCATGTATCGTATCATTGGCTATTTTTATCATCACGGGGGACATCAATTGACGGTAGAGCGCCGAAGACAGAACCGCCCATATCAAGTAATGATGCTGCTTTATCTGCTGTTCGTAGTATTCGCGTTCGCGCTGGATACGCCGAAGCAGATTTTCGACGGCATGCTGCGCATCCTGACCAGCCGCGGCGTGCTTATTACAGACTATATGGCTATTGGCGGCGTAGGCGCTACGCTTATAAACGCCGCCGCTACGGGCATGTTCAGCGTGCTCGTTCAGATGCTTGTGGGCGTTCGGCCAAACGGCGCGACAATTATGGCGATGTGGCTCACTACCGGCTTCGCCATGTTCGGCAAAAATCTTTTCAACCTGCTGCCCATAAGCTTTGGCGTATGGCTGTATTCACGCTATAAAAAAGAGCCCTTCATGAACTATACGCTGGTATTCCTGCTTTCGTCCACATGCAGCCCCGTAGTAAGCGGTATCAGCTTTCATGCCATGCTTCCCCCAGATGTGGGATTGCCCGTCGGCATATTGGCGGGGATAGCCGTCGGCTTCCTTTTCGCGCCCATTTCGGCCTACACCAACCGCGTCCACGGCGGTTACGACCTATACAACATGGGGTTTGCGGGGGGTATAATATCTACGTTCATCGTCTCTGCCCTCGAAGCGGTCGGTTTCCCCATGGAGAACGAGCTTCACTGGAGCGAAGGCCACAATCTCCCTATGGCGATCATGATTTATCTCATCTGCGCGCTGCTTGTCGCATACGGCTTGTTTGGCAAAAAGCGCTTTGAACCGCCCTCGTATAAAAAAATATTGGATTCGAGCGGGCGGCTTGTAAGCGATTTTCTTGTGCTTAGCGGCCATACCGCATATTTAAATATGGGTTTACTGGGTATACTGACGACGTCGATTGCTCTCGGCTATGGAATGAACCTCAACGGGCCGACTATTTGCGGCATTTTTACCGTAATCGGCTTCGGGGCGTTTGGCAAACACCCGCGCAACATTTGGCCGCCCTTGGCCGGAGCGATTCTTTGCACCTTTATAAACCAATGGGACGCCTCGTATCCCTCAAACATCCTGGCGGTATTGTTTGCCACAGGCCTCGCGCCTATTGCCGGGCAATTCGGCTGGGTCTGGGGTATTCTTGCCGGCTTTTTGCACGTCAATACCGTCATGCACATCGGCTTTTTAAACAGCGGCCTGAATCTATATAATAACGGCTACGCGGCCGGTTTTGTGGCGATGCTAATCGTACCCGCCGCATTGGCGTTCCAAAAGACGCAGTGGCGCACGAAAAATCTAGTATTGGAAAGGGACGGCGTGAAATGAGCCTGGAGTTGACGAAGGGCATGCGGATGTTGGGCGACCTCGTTTCGTATTTGTATTACGAGGGAGCGAAGGATTTTGAAATGCGCCTAAAGCACGAAAAAGACAGCGCGACCGAAATAAGACTCTCGTGTCTTATGGCCGGTCTTAATCCGGCCAAGCTGGATATGATCCGCCGTATGCTACAGGTTCCGCGGCAGCGCGAGGTAGAGCAGAACTTTTGGGAGCTGTCCGGCGAAATGGACTTCGGCGGCGAAATCGCCCTTGCCGGCGTAATGAGCGACAGGGCGGAGGTGAATTATATAGGCGAAAAGCTGTCAGTCACGTTATATCGAAACGCCCCCTCGCGTTTGTAAATCCAATCTATTTATTTACGTCGCTAGACTACATCTTCACCGACGAGCGCGATATATTGAGCAATACGCCAACAGCGCCCAATAATATTACGAGCGACGAGCTGCCCGCGCTGACAAACGGCAAGGGTACACCCGTCGGCGGGATGGAAACCGTAACGACCGCGACGTTTATAAGCACCTGTAGGGCTATTATAGCCGTTATGCCCGTAGCCATCATACTGCCAAACAGATCCTGGCAATGCATCGCGACGCGGATGCCTCTGAAGATCAAAATGAAATAAGCGGCCAAAAGGAGAACCGCGCCGATAAGCCCAAGCTCCTCCGCGATTATAGAGAATATGAAGTCGCTCTCCGAATACGTCAAAAACAGATATTTCTGGCGCGAGGAGCCGAGCCCCGTTCCGAAGATACCGCCGGAGCCTAGCGCGTAGAGCGACTGTATGAGCTGGTAGCCGTCGCCTCGCGGATCGGCAAAGGGATTTTGATAGATCGCCAGGCGGTTTGCGCGGTATTCCTCCATGCCCAGCAACAGCGCGCCCGCGCCGACGCCCACGCCTCCGAGCAAGCCGAGCTGAAGCAAATTGCCGCCGCCGACGAGCATCATTACAAAGCCTAATAGCGCCAGCAGCACGACGACGGAAAAATTCGGCTGAACCAAAATCAAGACGCAAACGGCGCCGATAACGAGCAGCATCGGCACCGTCCCTTGCATGAAGTTTTTAATCAGCGGCTGTTTATGCGCAATAAACGAAGAGAGATATAGAATCATTGCGAACTTCGCTATTTCGGAGGGCTGTACGCTCGTGCCAAAGATATTGAACCAACGGCGCGCTCCGTTTATATATTGGCCTACGCCGGGAATAAGCACCAAGCCCAGCAAGATCATCGAGCCGATCATCGCGGCCGTCTTGAATTTTTCCAGCTTTTTATAATCGAAATTAGCTGCGAATATCATTAAGGGTATACCTACGGCGAAGCCGATCAGCTGCTTGCGGACATAGAAAAGGCCGTCGCCGTACGCCTGTTGCGCGGAGTAAAAACTTGCTGAAAAGATCATAACCAGGCCGAACGCGCACAGCACGACCGTCACGATCAATATCGTAAAATCATACCGCGCTTTTTTCATTGCTAGCGATCACTCCAAATTCAGGACGAGTTTTTTGAATACGCGGCCCCTCTCCTCAAAGTTTTGGAACATGTCGTAGCTGGCGCAGGCGGGCGAAAGTAAAACCGCGTCCCCGGGCTGAGCCAGCTTCGACGCGAGCAAAACCGCGTCTTCAAAGCTGTCTGCGCTATGTATATGGTCGAAGCCGGCGATTTTTGCCGTTTCGAGCAATTGTTTTTTTACGGCGCCCAGCGCGACAACCTCGCGCACCGTATCGCCGAAGCGCGCAAAGAGTTCCGTGAAGTCCGAATGCTTGTCGTAGCCGCCCAAAATCAACACCGTTTTCGACGTCATGGTTTCGATAGCCTTGATCGTCGAATCGGGGTTCGTACCCTTAGAATCGTTGATATAGCGCACGTCTTTATATTCCCGCACGAACTCGATACGGTGCTCGACGCCCGCGAAGTTCATCAGCGCATGCTTCACGGCACCGGCGGAGACGCCCATACACATCGCGAGCGCCGTCGCCGCGAGAGCGTTTTCGAGGTTGTGCGCGCCGGGTATGCGCACGCTGCTCGCCGGGCAAATTTCGGTTTCAGCGCCGTCGAGCCGGAAGACGATATTCCCATTTCGAACGAACGCGCCATCCTCAATCTCGCGCTTGCGCGAAAAGCTAAGCACGCGTCCTGCGGTTTTGCGCGCGTACGGCAAAAGCGCTGCGTCGTCGGCGTTATATACGAAAAAGTCGTCCGGCCGCTGCTTTTCAAAGGCCTTGGCCTTACAAGCGCCGTAATAGTCCATCGTCTTAAATCTGTCGAGATGATCCTCCGTCAGGTTTAAAAAGGCGCAAGCCTTTGCGCTGAACTGCGTACACGCCTCCAATTGAAGCGCCGCAACCTCCGCCACGACAACGTCCGACGGCTTTGCCTTCAGCGCCATATCGCATATCGGAACGCCGATATTGCCCAAAACATGCGTTTCGAACCCGCCGGCCTTGAACATCTCGCCCGTAAGCGCCGTGGTCGTCGTCTTGCCGTTTGTGCCGGTAATAGCGACAATCGGCGCCCTCAGCGCCCGATACGCCAGCTCGATCTCTCCCATGATGTCTATGCCGCGCGCAATAGCTTCGTCAACGAACGGCTGCCTCACGGGGACGCCCGGGCTCAGGACAATAGCATCCAGCCCGCCGAGGAGCGTCATAGGATCCTTCCCGAGCGCGTTTTCTGGTTCGAAGCCCAGCGCGGCGAGCGCCTCGGGTATATCGCTTCTGGCGTCGTTTATGATAACCTTCGCGCCGAGCGTATCCAGCATTTTTGCGCTCGAAACGCCGCTTCTGGCCATGCCGACGACGAGAACGCGCGCGCCTCGTATACCCTTGTTTAAATCGAGCATTATACTACCGCCAGCAGGCACACAAGGCACAACACCGTCGTGATGATCATATACATCGCGACGATCTTCGTCTCCTGATAGCCTTTGAGCTCGAAATGATGATGCAGCGGAGCCATCTTGAAAACGCGCTTCTTGCGTATTTTATAGGAACCCACCTGCAATATAACGGAAACGCTCGACGCGACGAACATCCCGCCCATAACGGGTATCAGCAGCGTCATCCTCGAAAGGATGAACACCACGCACAGCGCCGCGCCCAGCGCAAACGAACCCGTATCGCCCATGAATACGCGCGCGGGGTACGTGTTAAAGCGCAAGAACCCCAAACACGCCCCGGCGAGCGCGCCTGTGAATACCATTAGCCCATTAAGGTTTACAGCCAGAAGCAGCTCGCCGGAACTCTCCGTCAGAGCGTACATGCCATAGACGACGACTCCCATTGTCGCGGCTACTACGAGCGTTACACCCGAAGCTAGGCCGTCGAGCCCGTCCGTCAAATTCACGCTGTTCACCAGCGCGATAATAACGAACACCGTAAACGGTATATACCATATCCCCAAATCCCATTCCGCGCCCGATATAGGCAGAATCAGCTTTGAGCCGATATACGGGTGGTTATACGCAAAAATGGCCGCGACTATAGCGAGGCCGAATTGTCCGATTATCTTTTGGTATGCCCGAAGGCCCAGCGAGCGTTTGTTACGGATTTTCAGAAAATCGTCGAGGAAACCTATCAGCGCGTACCCCGACGTAATAAGCGCCGCCGCCCAAACGAACTCCAGCGCGGGCGCAAGCGCAAACGAGGCGGCAATAAGCCCGATAAAAATAATAATGCCGCCCATAGTAGGCGTACCGGCCTTGACTAGATGGGATTGCGGGCCGTCATCCCGAACCATCTGCCCAAATTTCAGCCGCTTCAGCATCGGGATCACCAGCGGCCCCACCGCCAGGCAGACGGCAAAGGCCACTACACTGGCGAGGATAAGCTTTTGCATGTGTTCGCCCCTACATCTCTTCTAATAATTCCCGTACGACGACCTTCTCGTCAAACGGATACTTAACGCCCTTGATCTCCTGATACGTTTCGTGCCCCTTGCCCGCGAGGATTATCACGTCGTTGTCCCTCGCGTTCGCGAGGGCGTGCTTAATGGCCTCGCGCCTATTTTCGATCACGGTATAGTCGCAGCCGGATTTGATCACACCCCCGAGAATGGAACGGATGATATCCATCGGCTCCTCGCCGCGCGGGTTGTCGCTTGTGACGATCAGATAATCGGAATACCGCCCCGCGACCTCGCCCATTATCGGGCGCTTCGCCATATCCCTATCGCCGCCGCATCCAAACAGCGTTACTATGCGTCCGGGCGCGAAGCCGCGCACCGTTTTAAGCACGTTTTCGAGCGCGTCGGGCGTATGCGCGTAATCTAAAAATATAGAGTAATTGCCGTCCGCCGTTAGCGGCTCGAGCCTCCCTGAAACGCTCGTCATCTCCAGCCCGGATTTTATTCCCGGCAGATCCAGCCCGAGCGCCAGCGCGCTCGCCGCGGCCGCCATTGCGTTAAATACGCTGAACAGTCCCGGAATCGCCAGATGCAGGCGGAGCTTGCCCTTGGGCGTGAGCATATCGAACTGTACGCCGCGCGCCGTGATATCGATATCCGCCGCGGTTACGTCCGCCTTTTCGCGTACGCCGAAAGTCAGCGTCTTCCCCGTAAATCCTTCCCGAATCGCGTCGACATAAGCGTCGTCCGCGTTTAAAACGCCCAAATCGCACTGTTTGAACAAGGTACGCTTCGCTTCGACATAGTTTTCAAACGTTTTATGATAGTCGAGGTGATCCTGCGTAAGGTTCGTAAAGACGCCCACGGCGAATTGGATGCCGCGCACGCGCTGTTGCACTAGCGAATGGGACGACACCTCCATAACGACGATCTTCACGCCCTCGTCGCGCATACGGGCCAAAAGCCTGTGCAAATCCAGCGATTCTGGCGTCGTACGGTCGGTAGGAACGCGCTCTTGGCTTATCATGTTCATGATCGTGCCAATTAGGCCCGTTTTGTAGCCCATCTGCTCGCATATCGCCTTTAACATATGCGTCGTTGTCGTCTTGCCGTTCGTACCCGTCACGCCGACCATCGCCAGCTCTTTCGCCGGATAGCCAAAAAAGCGAGCGGACAGCTCCGCCATAGCGACGCGCGAATCGGCGACGACGACCTGACAAACGTCCAACTCAAGCTTGCGTTGCGTAACTATCGCGACAGCGCCGTTTTTAACCGCCTCGGCTGCAAACAGATGTCCGTCAAAATTCAGTCCTACGATACAAAAAAACAAATCGCTGGGCTTTACCCTACGCGAATCGTATTCCATGCCGAGAACGGCCGTTTCTTTGCCCAAAATCGAAACGGCATAACCTTTAGTCAATTCACTTAGCAGCATGGGCTGTCCTCCCGTTATTGCGGCTTCTGGCGCCACGCGCCTTAGCCGCGCAATATTATATCACAACGTTGGCTATTCGCCAAATACCAGCCTGTAGGGACGCCATATATGGCGTCCGTGATACCTATATCCGACTGTTTTGGGTCACGGACACGATATATCGTGTCCCTACATCATCCGTCCTCCGGTTCTTCATCCTTCGGCGGTTTGTTTTCCAGCTCGAAATCGACCAGTATGGCGGCGCCTTCCTCCACCATGCTCCCCGCCTTCGGCAATTGATCCACAGCCTTGGCTTCCGCGCCTTCGTCCCCCCCGGCTTCGAGCACAAGCCCCGCCGCCTGCAGCGCATCGTTCGCCTTCAAGCGCGACAGGCCTTTTACGTCGGGCACCACGGCCGAAAGCGGCACGATCTCATCTACGTCCGGCTGCTGCGACGACATATAGAGCAGCACGCTAGTACCCTCGGGAATCTTCGAGCCTGGCATAGGCATCTGCGAAACGACCATACCCGTACCGTCTTCGTGCGAACGCAGATTCGACTGTTGAAGCCTAAGCGCCGCGTCGGTAAGCTGCATATGCCGTACGTCCGGCACCTCCGTTTCCGGCCTGGGCTCTTCGCCTTCGGCGTATTGCGGCGTAATCTTGCGATACTTGAGCGTATCGTTCAAAACGCTTTGCACTAAAGGGGCGGCGACTGTCGACCCGAATACGACCGCGACCTTCGGCTCGTCGACAAGGATAAGACAGAGCAGCTCCGGGTCGTCCGCAGGCGCAAAGCCTACAAAAGAGGCGATGAGCTTGCTGGAAGACGGCTTGCCGGTTAGCTCGTCGTATTTCTGGGCCGTACCCGTCTTTCCTCCGACGCGGAAGCCCGGAATATGCGCGTTTCTCCCCGACCCATCGTTGACGACGGATTCGAGGATTTCGCGCATTATCGCGCTCGTTTCTTCCCGTATCACCCTACGTACCGGCACGGGCTCGAATTTCTCGACTATTTCGCCTTCGTCCGTATTTATCTCCTTAACGAGCGAAGGGCGCATCAAAACGCCGCCGTTGATCGTTGCCGAAATGGCCGAAGCGAGCTGAATCGGCGTCACGGAGATCGACTGGCCGAATCCTATGCGCGCCAAATCTACGTTTTTCACATATTTTATATGGTTCACTATCCCCTTCGACTCGCCGACAAACCCTACATCCGTAGGGCTGCCAAAGCCGAATCGGTAAATATAGTCGTGAAAAGTTTCTTTTTGCATTCGCAGCGCGATTTGCATGAACACCGGATTGCACGAATTGCGCACGCCCTCCGGCAGCGTCTGGCCGTTCGGGTGGCGCGTTGACCAGCATTTGATGCGCTGGCCGTCCACAATATGCGCGCCGCCGCAATTAAACGTGTCATTAACCGTCACCACGCCGGAATCGAGGCCGGCGGCGGTCGTTATTATCTTAAAGGTAGAGCCCGGCTCATACGCGTCGGTAAAGACCTTGTTTCGCATAAGGGATTGGAGCAGCTCCATGTTGTCGCGCGGCGGGGCGTTCAGGTCAAAATCCGGCTTCGTGGAAATAGCCAGAATCTCACCCGTCTTCGGATTCATGACAATGCCCTGTACGCTAAGCGCGTTATTCACCGAAAGCGCCTCGTCCAACGCCTTTTCAAGAAACGTCTGGACGACGGCGTCGATAGTAAGGACGACGTTATAGCCGTCGCGCGGGGGGATATACTGCTGCGCGCCTAGCGGCAGCTCCCGGCCCCTCAGATCCGTCTCGACGACGGTGCGCCCCGCGACGCCCTTGAGATACTTATCGTATTGAAGCTCGAGCCCGGCCTGCCCCTCGCCGTCGACAGTCGTAAAGCCTATTAGCTGCGAAAGCAGGTTTCGCATTGGATAATAGCGCTTCGTATCTATGGTCGTAACGATGCCAGGATTGTTCAAAGCGTTGATTTCCTCGGCCAGCTGACGTGAAATCTGGCGCTTTAAAAGCACCGTATCCTTTTTCTTGTCCATCGCCTTGGTATAGACGCCCTCGCGGTCTAGCCCGAGCATCTCGCTCATCATATTCGCCACGTCGTCGGGGCGCTCGATCTTACTAGGACGTAAATACACCTGATATGCCGTACCGCTTTGGGCGACAATCTGCCCGTTGCGATCGAGAATTTTACCGCGCCTGGCCGGAACGGGTAAATCGCGCGTCCATTGCTCGACGGCCATTTCCTGCAGCTCCGGCGCATCGATAATCTGTACCTGTACCAAGCGGAACGCAAGCAAAAAAAAGGCGACAATAACTATAGCCAGCATAGCTATCAGGCGTCTTTTGTTGCTTTGGCTCGGTGCTGGCAAGTTCCTTCCCCCTTATTCGATATCCTCCATGCCTATAACCTCGACATCCTCCTCTTTAAACGCCCGCGCGACGTCGGGCATCACGAAACTCGGTTCGGGCGCTTGGATGGCCTCCGGCTCGTACCCATCCGGCGCCGGCGACAGGATCACCGGCGCGTCAACCATAACGAGCTGACTTGGCTTTGGATAATCCATGCCCAAGCGCTTGGACGCAATCTCCTGTACGGTTGTCGGATCCATCGAGTATTCCAGCTCGACGGTTAAGTCCTCTATGTATATCTCCGCTTCTTTTATTTCATCCTTCAGGTTCATATTCGATTGATGCTCCAGCGCCAGGCGCTCGTACCCGCCGACGACCGCAAGGCATACCGTAGCGACGGAAAGCACGAATAGCACAAGCCGGATCTGCCGCCCGATTCCGACATGCTTGTTTGCGGGCCTAGGCTGCTCTAGCGCCCGTTCCCGCTCTTTGTGCCGCTCATCGGGAATGTATTCTTCCTGATAGGTTTCGCGCCTTAATGGTACCATCTTTATTCTCCCGTCCGCTCAATCATTACAATTTCTCGATAACGCGAAGATGCGCGCTTCTCGCCCGGGGATTATCCGAAAGCTCCGCTTCCGAAGGGACGACCGCTTTGCGGGTAATAAGCTTAACGGCCGGCGTCTTTCCGCATACGCACACCGGCGCTTTGGGATCGCAGACGCAAGGGTTTGCGCGCTCTTTGAACGTTTGCTTTACGATACGATCCTCCAGCGAATGGAACGTTATCACCGCCATACGCCCTTCAGGGTTAAGCCGCTCTATCGCGCTTCTGATCGCGCCTTCGAGCAGCGCGAGCTCGCCGTTAACTTCAATGCGTATCGCCTGAAAGGTTCGCTTGCTCGGGTGCGGCCCCTCGCGCCTCGCGGACGCCGGTATCGCGGCCTTGATCAGTTCGTTCAGCTCGAACGTCGTCTCTATCGGCTTTTCCGAGCGCGCCTTCGCAATGAACTGCGCTATGCGCTTTGCCCAGCGTTCTTCGCCGTAGCGCGATATGACGCGCCCAAGCTCCGCCTCGGAATAGCCGTTTATCACCTCGTACGCCGAAAGCTCCGCCCTCTCGTCCATCCGCATATCGAGCCTGGCGTTTTCATTGTAGGAAAAGCCCCTTTCGGCCGTATCGAGCTGAAATGAGGACACGCCCAAATCCAGCAGCACGCCGTCAATATTGCCAACGCCTATCGAATCGAGTAAACTACCCATATCGGCGTAGTTGCCGCGCAGCGCCGTAAACCCGGTATAGTCCGCAAGCCGTTTCGACGCCGCTTCAATCGCCGCGCCGTCGCGGTCTATTCCTATTAGCCGCCCGGACGGCAGCTTTTTGAGAATCTCCTCGGCGTGTCCGCCGCCGCCGAGGGTACCGTCCACAAAAATCCCGCCGCGCGAAACGGCTAGGGCTTCGATCGTCTCGTAAAGCAGTACGCTCTTGTGCGAAAATCCCATTTATATGCCCAGCTCCGCCATGCGTGATAGTATTTCCTCGTCGTCCAGCATGGTCTCGTTGTATTGTTCCCAATAGGCCGCGTCCCATATCTCGATACGCCCGCCAACGCCAACGAACGCGATATCGCGCTCTAGCGCGGCGTAGGCGCGAAGATTTGCCGGCAAAAGAATCCTGCCTTGCTTGTCCATTTCGGCGCAATACGCATTGCCGAGAATAAGCCTTGAAAACTTAGCCGCTTCAGTGTTCGCCATTGGCAAAGCCGCAAGCCTTTCGCAAAGCGCTTCCCACGCGGAGGCAGGCATACCTAAAAGGCACTTTCCCAGACCTTTCGTCAGGTAAAATGCCTCGCCCAGATCGTCCCTCCATTTGGATGGGACGAACACTCTGCCCTTTTCATCGGCAGAATGGTTGTACGTTCCGATCAACATAGGGCTCTCAGTATTCCTCCACTTTGCTCCACCATTATACACTACGCTCCATATGAATGCATTGTCACTTTTGCACAAATAAAAAAAACTCTTGTCTATACGACACGAGTTTTAGGGCTGTATATATAGATTTATTGCTTGTACACTATTTCCGGGTTTTGCAAATTATCTTAGCGGCGAACTGTGTTCGCCCGCGGTATTCGCCGCCGCATGTTTTGGGTCGCAGGCGAACACAGTTCGCCCCTACAATATAATGTATATCAATACAGCTCCGCGATCAAGCGCGGCTTAAAATCTAAATGATCGCAGGATACGAGATGGTAGATCACGCCGTTTACAGTCCCCTCGAACGCGTTGCGGCAAGCGCGCGCGTGTACGTGCCCATAGACGACCGCGTCAACCCCGAAGCTTTCGAACAGCTGAGTAAATCCGGACGGCTCCGCCCGCTCGTTAAACGGCGGGTAGTGGATAAGCGCTATTAGCGTGTCGTTCGGACGCTTTTTCCCGCTCTCCAGCGAAAGCTTGAGCCGCATTAGCTCGCGCTCGTAATATTTGCGATCCGCTTCCTCGCTGAATGATTCGCGACCTGGGCAATTCCAGCCGCGCGTCCCGCATAGCAGCAAATCGCCCAAACGCAGCGAATCGTTTTGCAAAGCAAACATGCCAGGTTCGAGCATCGACCGCACCCTCGATATCGAACCCCACCAGTGGTCGTGATTCCCCCGGATAAGCACCTTTTTTCCGGGAAGATCGCCTATCGCCCGCAAGTCGACAAGCGCTTCATCCTGCGTATTTGCCCACGAGATATCGCCGGGAATCAAAACGACGTCGTCCTTAGACACCGACGCGCGCCAAGACTGGCGGATGCGATCAAAATGGCGCTCCCACTTTGGGCCGAAAATATCCATCGGCTTATTGGTCGCGCCGGAAAGGTGCAAATCGCCTATGGCAAATACTTTAACCATTAAATCATTTCGTCGTCGTCGTCCGGCTCCTCTTCTTCGCCCAACAGCTCCGCGTCGTCGTCCGATATAAATAGCTCCTTGTCTTCGATGCCGAGCTCTTTGTCGATTTCCTGAAGCTCGTTCGGCGGTATATCGCTCGTCGCGGGTACTTCGATATCCTCAAGATCCGCCACTTCGTCCAATTCAATCGAATCGCCCAAAGCCCCCGCTTCGGATAGCTTTTCGAGCGTTTCTTGGCGCTTGCGTTCCCTAAGGCATAGAACGCAAAGCTCTTCGCCGGGAACAACAGGACGCTCGCCGCATTCCGGACAGCTATCGTGAAGAATCTCGATATCCTCTTCGCCCTTCATTTCGCGCTTGCAAACATCACAGTACTTTTCGCCGTCTTTAGCATAATTCAATTCACAGCGTGGACATTTATGCAGTGCCATGCAAACCCCCAGATGATTGTGGCCCTTCTCTTGGCCCAATAATTCAAAAATCTATGACTATTATGCGCAAGGGCTTTGAGCCTGTCAAGGCCCTAATACATCACGCCGGCAATGCGGCGGAAAGCGAGCCGTCTATCGCGCCCTATCCGGCGACGAGCAACGCCGCCCCGATCAGGCATGTATCGTCTCCGAGCTGCGCCGGAACGAATTCTACCGGGTAGTGCTTGGCGTAATTTACCATCTCGGCAAAACGCCGCTTCGTCACGTCCATGATCTCCGTGATCTTCATCAGCCCTCCGCCATAGACTACAAGGTCTATATTCAGCGCCTGATAGAGCGAAACGTACATACGCGCAAGATATTCGCCGACGTGCTCCACTACCTCCATCGAAAACGGGTCTCCGCGCTTTACGCCTTCGGCTAAATGATGCGTCGTAACACGGCCGCCGCCCGCCAGTTCCGTCAAAACCGTCTTTACGCCAGGCTCCTTGAGCTTTTCCGCGATATACGCCTCCGCCGACGGCCCCGTGCATATCGATTCAGCGCAGCCCCTGTTGCCGCAGCCGCACAGCTTGCCGAACGTATCGCTAATAAACATATGTCCGAACTCGCCGGCCATTCCGAACGAGCCGTGAAAAAGCTTGCCGTTTATGATTACGCCGCCGCCGACACCCGTGGAAACCGTGATATAGATCATATGCTCTCTACCTTGCCCCGCGCCCATGCGATGCTCCGCGAGCGCAGCGCCGTTGGCGTCGTTGTCGATCTCCACGCGCGTATTGAATTTTTCCGCCAATAGTTTTTTTACAGGCACCTCGACCCAATTCGGCAGATTCGTCGTCGTGACGATCACGTCGCGCCGCTTGTCGATATGCGAAGGAAATACCGCACCAAAGCCCGAAAGCTCTACGCGGTCGCGCTTGGCGTCTTGTAACAGACCATCCACGTCGCGGGCCATCGCGTCTATCATCTCTCCGGCGGACGCCTCCGGCATACTCGGCGCGAGCCGTTTCGCAAGCAGCTTCAGGTTTTCATCGAACAGGCCATAGGCCAGCTTTGTGCCGCCGACGTCGACGCCGACATAAACACCCGACATAATAGCTTCACCTCTTCTTGCTCTGTATAGCAAACGATGACTTGTTTCCGTTATATGATGCTATATCGTTAATCATACAAATATTTTTAGGACAAATCAATGCTTGAGCCGCAAATAGCAAAATCTTATCATTCGCTATCGCACCCTCCAATACACTAAGCTCTAAGCTCTAAGCTCTCGGAATTATCTCTATCCAATAATTATCCGGATCGTTTATAAAGTAGATACCCATCGCCTCGTTTACGAAGCAAATACAGCCCATCGCCTCGTGCTTGCGCTTCGCGGCCTCAAAATCGTCCGTTTCGAGCGCGAGATGGAACTCGTTGTCGCCCAAATCGTAATTAGGCTTTTCCCAATCGCGCAGCCACGTCAGCTCCAAAAGATGCTTCGAATTGCCGTCGGAAAGATAGACGAGGATGAACGAGCCGTCCTGTGACGTTTTGCGCCTGCTCTCCTTTAGGCCAAGGGCTTCTTTGTAGAATTCGAGCGACTTATCCAAATTCTTTACGTTAAAATTGTTGTGGACAAACGTAAATATACGGATCACCCCTTAATTAGATTGTATACACAAATACGCGGACGCCGACGGCATTCCGCGCATTTTACGCACAAGCGGCGAGACAAGACGTAGGCCGGGTTCTGTCGTGTGTGGTCATCTATCTAGGCCAACCGTCGCCGGAAAGCTCTAGCGATCTCGAGGAGCGTGACGGGCCGCCATTAAATGCTCCCACATCCATCTTGCATCAGGTGGGGGTTACATGACGGACAAGTCGCCAAGCCGCCGGTGAGCTCTTACCTCGCCTTTCCACCCTTACCCGGCCGTTCAAAAACAGACGGGCGGTATCTCTCTGTTGCCCTTTCCTTGGAGTCGCCTCCACCGGGTATTACCCGGCACCCTACCCTATGATGCCCGGACCTTCCTCATCCGCTCTCGCGGACGCGACCACATGCCTTTCTCGCCTAAAATAATATCCTCCCGCAGTTTTCGCACTCGACGACCTTTTTCGGATCTTTCATCTGGCGCGTAACCACGACCGGCAAATCCATATGGCAGCCGCCGCACTGGTTGTTCTCCAAGCGCGCCATAGGCATTGAATGGTTTTGCTTTATCCGCTTATACTTCGCCAAAAGCTCCTTGGGAACGGGCTTTGAAAACTCCTCCAGCTTCTTTTTAAGCTCGTTCAGCTCGTTTTGAGCATCTGCGAGCTCTTTGTCGCAAACCTGTTTGAGCGCGTCGAATTCTTTTTTGCCGCGCGAAATATCCTTGCGTATCGCGTTCACCTGGGACGACATCTGATTAAGCCATTCCAGCTCTTTATAGACCGCTTTGCGCTCGTTGGTAAGCTGTTCGTGTAAATTCTCAAACAGCTTCGCGAAGGTTTCAGCCTCGCCAAGATTCTCCGGCTCATGCTCTTCAAATTCGAGCTTGCGCTTTTCAAACTGCGCCAAGAGCGTCTCGAAGCGCTTCAGCGAGGCTTCGTAGGAGGCCGCCTTCGTCTCAGCGTCCACAGTAATCTTTTGCCACTGGGACTGCTGTTCTACTAGATGCGCGCGTAGTTTAGAAAGCTGCTGTCTGGCGGGAGAGCTTTTAATCCTTTGCTCAAACGCTTCCAGCTCCAGGTCGGCTTTCTGGTATTCGAATAATAAGTCCAAGTTTCCCAAATGTACCCTCCTAAACCCAATAAACGAGCTGCGCCCGCCCAAACGGACAAAACCCGCCCAGACAGAAAGCCCGCCCTACGCGCGCTGAAACACGCCCCGCTCCTCTTTGGAGCATTTTAGCGTTACGATACATTGTAACTCATCGAAACGCTCTTGTAAACGTTTTATAAGAGGCGCAAGCACCACCAGCTCGCTATAATCATGCGCCGCGTCCACGATAGCGATTCCTAGCGCGCGGGCCGCAAGCGCCTGATGATGCTTTATATCGGCCGTAACATAAACATCGGCCCCCGCCTTTGCAACGTTTTCGAAAAGACTCATACCCGCGCCGCCGCAAACCGCGACTTTTTCTACCATGCTTTCCGGCTCGCCCGCAAAGCGCGAATCCACGCCGAGCGCCGCGTTTACCCTTTGCGAAAAAGCCGCGAGCGTTTCGGTGCTTGCGGCTTTGCGGCGCGAGGGGCTGGCGGCGCTTTATAACGCTCTCGCCCACCGGCCGACTGTCGCCTCTTGCGTTACTTCCGCACCCACCGATCAAGAGGGCCTCGCTGACGCAGTCGCTGTCGGCCTGTCGTCGGATCCGACCGGACTGAACTTAGCAGAACAGGATCCGACCGAGCGGAAACTGAGCAAACGGAATCCAATCGGGCTGAATCTGATCGGGCTGAATTCGGCAGAACAGGATTCGACCGGTCGAAATCTGACTGAGCATAGGCCAGTCGGCCGGATTCCGGCAGTCGAAGACCCCCACGCGTTTCCACGTACCCGGATCACTGCCGCCGAAAACGTCACAAACCGACTCTCAGAGCAGTTCTATCGCGATCACGGAGTGTCGGATTTCGAGCCGCCGATGGAGTTGCAAGCCGATTTTCGGGGCGCCGCGGTGATGCGTACGCGCCACTGTCCGATGTGGTTGGCGGGCCGCTGCCCACGCGAAAAAACCGACCGAAAATCCGCTCCATCGTCCCGCCTGCACGACAAAAATCTCTCAACAAACGGGTCGAAAAATCTGCAAAACCCACCTGCCGAAAACCTACCCGCGGACGGGGCTGGAAACCCACAAAATCTCCCGGTAAACGGGTCGAAAAACTTCGCGCCCGGTGATCTGTTTTTGGTCCACGGCCGCACCCGTCTACGCGTCGAAACCGACTGCACGTGGTGCGAAACAACACTTGTGAAGCTATGAAAAACCTCAAACTCATACAGCCGCAATTCGCTGATTACGAATTGATTGACAGCGGAGACGGACGAAAATTGGAACGTTTTGGCTCGATCGTCACGGCGCGGCCCGAACCCCAGGCTATATGGCGGCGGGCGATGTCGCAAAAGGAGTGGGCAGATCTCGCCGACGCAGTTTTCGAACGCGACGGCAAAAGCGACGAGCGCGGACGATGGCAGCTGAAACCTGGCACCCCCGAGCGCTGGACGATCGGCTACGACTACGACGGCAGCAGGGTTCTCGGTGGTGGAGAAGCGCCCGACAATGGTGGAAACGCTCTCGGTGATCGGCCTCTCGAAGGTGAGGCCCCCTATGGTGGTCGGCCTCTCGGAAGTGCCGGAAACATTTCGGGCGGCGAGGTTATCGGCGGGCGTGTCGGCGGGCTGCACCTTCGTATTCGATTGGCACTCACCGGCTTTAAGCACGTTGGCGTGTTTCCGGAGCAGGCCGCAAATTGGAATTTCATCTACGATTCGGTGCGGTCGTTGGCCACCGGCACCGGGTTCGCGACGGGCGGCGGGGCGGATTCGGGTATGAATTCGGGCGCCGATTTCAGTGCAGGTTTGAGGGCGGATTTGGGTGTGGATGCAGGTCTGGGTGTGAATTTGAATGCAGGTTCGGGCATCGCGCCACGGGTGCCGCGGGTATTGAATTTGTTTGCCTACACGGGCGGTGCGACGCTTGCGGCACGCGCGGCAGGCGCGGTGGTGACGCCGCACGTCGACTCTGTGAAACAGACAGTAAGTTGGGCTCGTGACAACCTGACACTCAGCGGTTTAGACTCCACAGGAGAAGACAACAGTGGACGCAAGGCAGACTGCGGGGATCAAGACAGGGATCGCAATGGAGGGGGCGGTGAGGTTTGTGGTGATACTCGCGGCAGGGTTCGCGGTGAGGCTCGCGGCGGGGGTCGTTGGATTGTCGACGATGCCCTGAAATTCGTGCAGCGCGAGGTGCGGCGGGGGGGGCTTTACGACGGCATAATCCTCGATCCACCGGCGTACGGGCGCGGTCCGGATGGCGAGAAGTGGGTGTTGGAGGATGGGCTCGACCGGATGTTGGAGTCGTGTGCGGCGTTGCTTGCGCCACGAGGGTTTCTGGTGCTCAACCTCTACTCGATGGGGCTGTCGGCTCTGGTTGCGCAAACCATTGTCCATCAGCATTTTGAAGTGCCTGTCATTCCGTGCGCGAATCTTGCGGAAGAGGTGCTCCGGGGGTTACCCGGAAGGCCGGACTGGGTACCTGGAGGTTTTTCGGGAATGCCGGACGGAGTGCCTAGGGGTCTTTCCGGAGGGCCGGATGTAGCACTTGGGAGGGGTTCGGGAAGGCCGGACCGGGCGCTTGAAAATCTTTCAAGAGGGTTGGATGTGCCACTTGAATGTCGTTTGGGAGTGCCGATCGGGGAGCAGATGGGAGAACTTTTCTTCACCGACCGTGCATCGCGTGCACTGCCTTTAGGCGTATACTATCGGTTCCGACGGTAAGTTATGGTCGGGTTACCGTGGTACCTATTCGACAGATCCGAACCGGTCGGCCAGCATGATTTGCCACAATCCGCCCGAGGCGGATGTGAACGCGACAGACAATGTAGACGAGCCGGATTTATGTTTCCCGACACCGAGTGCACGAGCTAATTCGGCGGAAGTCAGGGGAAAGTTGCGGCGATGAATTTCTATGTTTAGGCCCTTTCCGGCTTTCAATTCGCGCTTCAGACTTTTCGGATCAAACGGCGTAATAGATTGTATCTCAATTGATTTGCCCATTATAACGCCAGGCCGCCGGGTGGCAAAACCATATCCGTTGTCCGAGTCGATCCACACTTTGGCTCCGCCGGTTCGGGCATTCAGGGCCGCAAAGTAGCGACGCGCAAGCCGCGATTTTTGAAGAGACACGTCGGGCACAATGAGCCATTTATAACGATCCGGCTCGAACGGATCGCCATTTTTCGGGCAATCCGCCTCGGCTACATTTTCCTCAAAAACCAAATCCGGCTCACCCAAACCCACCATAACTGCCGCCACCGTCCGATCCGGATGCAATCTTCGAACACAGTCCGACTCATTCAAATACTCCGAAACAGTACCATCCGATCCACGCACACAGTCCGCAAAAACAGCAATCGGCTCTCCCGAATCGACCGACAAACCATCAATCGACTCGCCCCGATGCGCCGCCTGAGCGCCAGCCGCCACGGCCGAACCAATTTTCGGACCAATAGTCGACCCAGTCCGATGGATCGCCAAACCAGCAACCGGCTCACCCCGAGACTCCGTGGGATCGACAACAACCTCGTCCGGAATAATCTCAAACGCCGATATCGAAGCATCGCAACGCATCCCTTCGACACAAAAATCGACCTCCGCAACGATCTCCTTGCATTCGCCGCCCACCGAAACCACCTCCGCACGGACACGGCGACCAGTCGAAATTCCATTCTCTCGACCACCAGCGTCACCACGCAGCCAGCCGTTCGACCCGCCCGTTCCACCAAAGACGCGAAACACCTCCCCGACATCGAAAAGCGGAGACAACTTCACCACCAACCGCTTCGCAACACGCTCAATATCAGGTAACAACGCCATAATGTCGGGCGAACAATCCTGCAACAAAACCAACTTCCGCCCATCGGCACTCCGGCGATCGGGATCGGCATACACAAGGTCGAACGGCGGCGCGAATTTGGCATCCGACGGCCTCGACGAAGTGTCAAACGCCTCGGGGCTATGGACAAAATTCGCGGACATCGAATCAGCAAAATGCACAGGCATCGAGGCAACAAATCTCTCCGGCGAAGCCAAAAAATCTTCCGTCGAAGTGTTGATTATCTGCACGTTAGGTACGCCGAGGCGACGGAAATTCTCACGCGCCACGGCCGCTAAAAACTCGTCCCGCTCCAAGGCGATCACATGCTCGAAATTGCGCGCCAAAAAATAGGCGTCCACCCCGAGTCCGCACGTCAGATCGACCGCCACCCGACCCGAATAGCGTTTCCGCGCAGCCGAAGCCTCGCTCGAACTCTGTTCAAAAGCCAACGCGGGAAGCAGACAACGTGCTGAATACCAAGTCGGTAGCTTGGTTTGCGCGCGCTGAAGATATTTCACCTGCGACGCCACCGCCGCCGCATCGGCCACCCGCCCGTCGAGCGCGATCTGCAGCGGATCGCGCCCAAGATTTCCCTCGACCGCCGCAGCAAATTCATCACTTAACAACCTGTTTATCTGTTCTTTAACCATATCTTAAAACCAATCATCGAACCATAGACCGCCACCACGCCCCACGCCGGAAGCGTCCACTCGACGGCAACCCCAGGCACAGAACCAACTGCCTCTATGACAGCGTTTTGCAGCCATGCCGAACCACCGATCAAAAACCGGAAAACGGGCGCCAAAAACCCGATCGGCGCGATGATCCAAAGAACCGAAAATCCGACCACAACGTGCGCCGTGGCAATCACAATCGGGTTCAGGACCACCCCCAGCGGCGAAAACACACCGAAAACGTGCGACACCAGAGGCATTGTCGCTACCGACGCCGCCACACCCACCATCACCACGCCCCACAATGCGTTCAAAACCTTGAATCGGCTCTTGACCAGTTCATAAAGCATTGGTAGCCACGCCATTATCCCCGCCACGGCAACGAACGACAGCTGGAAACCTATGTCGAAAACCAGACCCGGCCACACAGCCAGCATGATGATCGCCGTTCCGCACAGGATGTTCGCGGCCGAACGCCTAACCGACAGTCCCACAGCAAGTTGCGCACCTGTAAACATCACCGCGGCCCTCGTTGCCGACGGCGACAGCCCCGTGAGTCCGGCATAGGCCCAGATCGCCAACACCGCCAGCACGTTCTTCACGAAAAATCCACCTCTGGCAAACGGCAACAAATACAATAAAGCGTTGATTAACAAAAAGATAATACCCACGTGCAGTCCCGACACCGCCAACAGATGCGCCGCACCGGTACGTGAGTACGCCTGGCGCAACCCGGGAGTTATTCCGCTGCGGTCGCCGGTCGTCATCACTGCCGCAACCGCCAGATTATCAGACAATTGCACCAACTGCCGCGACCGCAAATCAGTCTTCGTTCCCACAGTCCCAGCCACATCGGAACTCTCCGCTACGTGCGACTCAGCGCCCCCGGCCACCCACGAGGGAGGCCGACGACTTTGCCGATCAAAGTCGGACTGATCAGCCTCACTCCCGTTCACAATAACGGTATTGTGGCTGTCGCCAACCACGCAAGAACGACCACCTTGCACACCCCCCAGCCGCATCAACCGACGAGTGGCGGCGGATTGCAATCGCTTGAAAAACACCCCCGCATCGCGCTCCGCAAAACCGACAACCCGTGGCTGCGACCAGCGCGAAATGTAGGTTCGTCCGGTAAATCCACGCGACCTCATCAATCGAGCGTAACCACTTGAAACAGTGTCTATTGGGTTGACATATCCCCGAAATATAACCCGTTCGCCAAGCGCAAGGCGCCACGTCGTATCGATCGACACCAACAGTCTCTCTCCCGACGGCCGCCACTCTCCATCCTCGAGCCGCCAACGAATGGCAACGCCGTCGGTCGAAGCACTGCGCCGACCCTCACGCCAAACAGGATCGGCCTCCACCTGCACCTCCATCCACACTCTAATCCCCTGAGGAACAATCCTTTCGGGTTTATGCCAACAAGCCATCGCCGCCCCGAAAAACACTACAGCCGCCCCGACATAAACTGTCGGAACGACGCGCAAAAGCCCACCACGACTCGAAAAATGAAGCGTGAAAGCCGCCAAACCACCGCAAGCCACCGCCCCAACCACCCAAAGACCAAGCGGAACGTCGACAACACCCCCCAGCAGAACACCGCCCACCATCGCCACAAGCACCCCCAACAACGGCACCGCGCGAAGATTCTCGCGTAGGCGCATCAGCCATCCGGGAAAATTCGAGTTAGAAGACAAAAAAAGAGGGTTAGCGGACATCGACCTTTTTTCGAAAAAGGCCCCCGGCTATTTAAAAGGGTCTCACACCAAATAAATATAAGCACAATCAATGCTACCGGAGGCCGTAAAGCTTCCAGCACTGATTGTACCATATATTAATTAAGGTGCGAGACGGTGCAAATATAGCGAAAAAAATTCGACCTTTACCGTCCCCACGACTCGCGGTCGAGCGAGCGGTAGTTGATGGCTTCGGCGATGTGGGCGGTGGTGATGTCGGAGGAGGAGGCCAGGTCGGCGATGGTTCGTGCGACTTTGACGATTCGGTCGTAGGCGCGTGCCGACAACGACAATCGCTCCATCGCAAGCTCGAGCACCCCCGCGGCATCGGCGGACAGCGCACAGAATTGTCGCAGCATTTTGCTGTTCATCATGGCGTTGGTGTGCACCCCCGGACAGTCGGCAAAACGTATCCGCTGCACCTCACGGGCGGCGATCACACGGGCGCGAATAGTGGCTGACGACTCACCGCATGAGGGCGCCGACATCTCGCCCAACGACACCGGCACCACCTCGATGTGGAGGTCGATGCGGTCCATCAGCGGGCCCGAGATGCGGTTCAGGTATCGGAACACGGTGCCTCCGCCACACACACACTCCTTGGTGGGGTGGTTGTAGTAGCCGCACGGACAGGGGTTCATCGACGCCACGAGTGTGAAGTTGGCCGGATATTCCACACTATACTTTGCCCTGCTGACACGAATTCCTTTCTCCTCCAGCGGCTGGCGCAGCACCTCCAACACCGACCGCCCGAACTCCGGCAACTCGTCCAGAAACAATATCCCGTTATGGGCCAACGACACCTCGCCGGGCTGGGGATTCGAACCGCCGCCGATCAACGCCACCTGAGAAGTGAGGTGATGCGGCGCACGGAAAGGCCGTCGCGCCAAAAGTCCGCGCACAGCGCCCAACTTGCCCGCCACGGAGTGTACTTTTGTGGTTTCGAGCGCCTCCTCGAGCGACATGGGCGGCATGATGGAGGGCATCCTGCGGGCGAGCATGGTCTTCCCGCTGCCCGGTGCGCCGATCATAATGACGTTGTGGCCACCCGCGGCGGCTATCTCCAGCGCCCGTTTGACGTGCCCCTGACCCCGTACATCACTAAAATCCTCGCCAAACAACTCCTCACCACTATCCTCCCCAACGCCCACGGAGTGCGGCGCTGGCTCTATGGCCAATTTACCCGCCAGAAAATCGACCGCCGACCGCAAATCCTCCACGCCGATCACGTCGATCCCCTCGACCACCGCCGCCTCGGGAACATTCTCCACAGGCACAACCAACCCCTTAAACCCACCTCTCTGAGCGGCAACGGCAATCGGCAAAACCCCCTTCACCGCCTTGATCGCGCCGTCGAGCGACAACTCGCCCACCATCACATAATCTCCCAACCGCTCGGGCGTCAACTGTTCGCTCGCCGCCAAGATCGCCACCGCGATAGGTAAATCGAAAGAAGAGCCCTCCTTTCGCACGTCGGCCGGAGCGAGATTCACCACCAACCGTTTGCCCGGCATCCTCAAGTCACAATTAGCAAAAGCGGACCGGATTCGGTCCTGACTCTCCTTGACGGCGTTGTCGGGCAGCCCCACGAGGAACATCCCCAGGCCCTGCGACACACTCGCCTCGACCGTCACCTCCATCGCGTCGATGCCGCGCACAGTCGCCGTATGGGTTTTTACGAACATCGGCGCAAAGATACAAAAAAAGGAGCCCGAAGGCTCCTTCCCCGATGCAATCTTTCTCGGGTTTCCTAAGACCTGCGTGAGGATTGCGCTGCAAAGATAAGAAAAGTTTTTAAAAAGTGTCACAAATGACACGAAAATAATTTACCGATTCCCGTACTTTGTGTACAGTTATGACACAGGAACGAAACGAGGAACTGTTTCGGCGGATTGCCGGTAGAATTCGCGAGCTCAGAAAAGCTCGCGGACTGACCCAGGATGCCGTATACGAAGACACAGGGGTTCAGGTGAAGAGGATAGAAGTAAGGAACTACAACCTGACCATCAACACCATACGAATCCTCTGCGACTACTTCGGCGTGACGCTGGAAGAGTTCTTCCGCGACATAGAGTGATCAGAACGGCTCATCCCCGTCCGGACGATACGGAGGAGCATAACTCTCCGTATGACCCGACTCGCGACCGTCGCCGTAGCCGCCCTGGTCACCGCCGCTGTAGCCGCGATTCATCGAGCTTTCCACGTCGCCATATTCGTCGTCGAAGTCGAGGAAGCGGGCCTGCTCTTTGCGGAACTTGAGCTTGACGGTGTCGGTGGCTCCGTTTCTATGTTTCGCAATAATAAACTCGGCGAGGCCCGGCGGCAGGGGAACGTTATCTTCGTCCACCTTCATCCCGAAATATTCGGGTCTATGGATAAACGCAACAATATCAGCATCTTGCTCAATCGCGCCCGACTCGCGAAGGTCTGAAAGTTGCGGCTTCTTACTGCCGCCGCGCAATTCCGCGGCACGATTCAACTGGCTCAGAGCAATAATAGGCACATTGAGCTCCTTGGCGATGGCCTTCAGGGTCCTTGAAATGCCCGCCACCTCCTGCTCGCGGTTGCCGCGCACGTCCTGCGAGCCGGCCATAAGTTGCAGATAGTCAATAACTATCAACTGAATATCATGCTGCGTTTTCAACCGCCGTGCCTTCGACCGAAATTCGAACACCGACAACGCGGGCGTGTCATCGATGTACATAGGTGCCGTTTGAAACGGTTTAATAGATTCCTCCAAATGGCGCCACTGCTCGGGCGTCAGCTTGCCCGTCTTCACATCCTTGCCATCCAACTGACTCTCGGCCACGATCAAACGCATCATCAGCTGCGTGGCCGACATTTCGAGCGAGAAGAACGCCACCGGAATATTGTGATCGATCGCCACATTGCGCGCCATCGACAGCGTGAACGCCGTTTTCCCCATCGACGGACGGGCGGCAACGATAACCAAATCGCTCGGCTGCCAACCGAGGGTCACACGGTCGATGCCCGCGAATCCGCTCGGCACACCGTTGAACGCCCCGTCTGATTTCGACGCCTCCTCGATCGCCTCCATCGTCCGCCTCAAAATATCCCCGCTCGACTGCACGCTTCGCTGCATGTGTCCCTCCGACACGTGGTAGATCTCGTTCTCGGCGTAGTCGATCAGGTCCGTCACATCCACACTTTCGTCGTACGATCTTTTTTGAATCTCCGTCGACGCGCGGATCAACTCCCTCTGCACAAACTTCTGAGCAATGATCTTCGAGTGGTACTCCACGTGGGCCGCCGAGCCGACACGCGTGGTGAGCGACGCCAGAAAAGTCGCCCCGCCGACAGCCTTCAGATTGCCGTCCTTTTTCAGTCTTTCAGTGACAGTATACAGGTCGATCGGATTCAACTCCGCCGACAGCGCCTCTATCGCGCGGTAGATCGTCCGGTGGCTCTCCTTGTAAAAGGCATCCGCAGTCAAATACTCCTGCACAGCCACAATACTGTCCTTCTCCAGCATCAGCGCCCCAAGAATAGCCTCCTCCAACTCCACCGCCTGCGGAGGCACAAGTCCTCCACCCTCGAGCATCGCCTCGTAGGTTTCGCGGTTGGTTTGCGCCGGTTCGAATTTCTTTGCCATAGACAACAAAGATAAAACATTTTAATGAAAGTACCCCTTCTGTCGTTTTTTAGCCTCCTTGTTCCGCTCGACGAACACTTTTTTGCCCGTGTAGGGGTCCGCGCCGGTGTGGAACATCACCGACGAGAGGGTCATGGGTGTGGGCGTAAAGTCCTGAACCTGATCGGTTTGCAGGTGGAGTTTTCTGGTCTTGGCGGCGAGCGAGCGCATATCGGCCTCGGTGCAGCCCGGGTGGGAAGATATGAAGTACGGGATGAGTTGTGTTCGCAGACCCTCGGCGTCGCACACGCGTTGGAAGTCGTCGTGAAGCCGCTCGAAGGTCGCCCACGGCGGCTTGCGCATCAGCCTCAACACGTGCTCCTCGGTGTGTTCCGGCGCCACCTTCAGCCGACCCGAGGTGTGGTGCAGGATCACTTCGCACAGATAACCCGAGTTTTGAAGAAACTCGTCATCGCCCCCCCGTGGGGGGTC
>QMCD01000048.1_pt1 | contig 81476 bp, 72 predicted proteins | sample 1821841 | NCBI WGS metagenome assembly QMCD01 (sample SAMN01991225, study PRJNA193472) | Termite gut metagenome, whole genome shotgun sequencing project. | isolation source: worker | host: Macrotermes natalensis
CGCCGCCGCGGCAAGGATCAGGCCGATTGATTTTCTCCTAATTAAAGATTTGTGATTTTTCATTATGCTCCTCCTTCTGATAGCTTCTGTGCTTTGAGATGGGAATTGGGATTGGGGGTGCGGTTTACCAGAATCAGCAGCAGCAAAACCGTCACAAAGATTATGGTAGAAAGCGCGTACATTTCCGGTTTAATTCCCTTTCTCACTTCCGTATATATTTTAGTGGAAAGCGTGTCCACTCCGGCACCTTTGGTAAAATGAGTAATAATAAAGTCATCCAGCGACATGGTAAAGGCCATCAGGAACCCGGACAGCACACCCGGCATGATGTCCGGCATGACTACCTTGAAAAAACCGGATACCGGCCCGGCGCCCAGGTCACGGGCCGCCTCATAGGTGCTGGGGTTTAGCTGCCGCATCTTCGGCATCACGCTGAGTATCACATAAGGTATGTTAAAAGTAATATGGGATAGCAAGATCGTACCGTACCCGAACCGCAGCCCTAGGCTGATGAACAGCAGCATCAAGGAAATCCCCGTGACGATCTCGGCATTCAGCATCGGAATATTGGTAATGCCGAGGGCAACGGCGCGCCCGGCCCGGTTCATCCGCATCATGGCTATACAGGCCACGGTGCCGATCACAGTAGCCACCAACGCGGAAATCAAAGCGATGGAAAGCGTGTTGAATAAGGCCTGCATGATGTCTTCGTTCTGAAAAAGGGCGACATACCATTTAAGAGTGACCCCGCCCCATTTCGCCCTAGTCCGGCTGCTGTTAAAGGATAGCACGATTAAAGTGGCAATCGGCGCATATAAAAAGAGAAAGATCAAGCCGATGTATATTTTCTGCAGGCTGTTCCGGACAATTTTCATAGAAAGCTCCCTTCCCCATCCTTGTCAAAGACGGCCGATATCACCATGTTGACAATAATAAAAAGCATCAGTACGATAGAAAGACCGCTTCCTAAGTGCCAGTTTCCGGCCTGCGTAAACTCCTCCTCGATCACGTTGCCGATCAGCAGTATTTTGCTGCCGCCTAAGAGCTTGCTGATGACAAACGTCGTCAGGGCAGGAATAAAAACCATGGTAATGCCGCTGATCATCCCCGGTATGCTTAGCGGAAAGATGATCTTCTTAAAAACCGCAAACGGATTGGCGCCCAGATCCCGCGCCGCATTGATGATATTGATGTCTATCTTGATCAGGCTGTTGTAGATCGGCAATACCATAAACGGCAGGAAATTATAGACCATGCCGAAAATAATCGCATATGGCGTATTGATGATGTTCAAAGCCGGCAGGCGCAGCCAAGCTAGGATGTTATTGATGACCCCGGTTTTTTCCAGAAGGGTCTGCCAAGCCAAGGTGCGCAGCAGAAAATTCATCCACATGGGCAGGATGAAGAGCAGCACGATGAAACCGTGCTTGCTCATCTGGGTGCGGGACAGGATAAAAGCCAGCGGATAAGCCAGAATCAGACAGATCACGGTGGCCGCCATCGCTAATAGGATGGCCAGCCAGAATGCCTTGGCATGTTCCGCCGACATGATAGCGGTGATGTTTGCCAGAGTAAATGCCCCGTTCTTGTCAACCAGGCCATAATAAAAGATCATGCCGAGCGGCACTATAATAAATATAGCCATCCACAGCAAATAAGGCGACCCCAGCAGGAGACCGGAGCGCGTTTTGACGGGATGATTTCCTTCCTTATTTTTGGCCGGTAATGTCATGTTTATATCCATTCCTTTCTGCTGATATTTGCCATGCTGTCCAGTATATAACAATAGCTTAGTCGGCCGCCTACAGTTCTAGGCTGACCGCTTCTTCATCTTCAGAAGCAGGTTTATTCATGATCTGAATGTTGAAGGGATCTACTTTGATCCCAACAGGGGTGCCCACCGGAAACATACCGGTAGAATGAACCAGCCATTCAAATCCGTTGGCCGTAACTTCCATTTCATAGTGGACGCCTTTAAAGATCAGGTGGCTGACTACCCCCTGGATCGTGCCTTCCGCCGGCTTCACCAGTTCCACGTCCTCCGGGCGGATCACCACGTCCACCGGTTTACGTTTACCGAACCCAGTATCCACGCAGGCAAACTGCGCTCCTAGGAGCGCAACGGCCTTATCCTCGATCATCAGGGCATCAATAATGTTGCTTTCGCCGATAAAGTCGGCAACAAAGGCATTTTCCGGTTCGTTGTAGATGCCTTCCGGGGTACCGATCTGCTGAATATAGCCCTGGTTCATCACGACAATCGTATCGGACATCGTAAGGGCTTCTTCCTGATCGTGGGTAACATAAATAAAAGTAATGCCCAGTTCGTTTTTTAGCCGGATCAGCTCATACTGCATATCCTGCCGCAGTTTAAGATCCAAGGCCCCTAGGGGCTCATCCAGCAGAAGCACCTTGGGTTCGTTGACGATCGCCCTAGCGATCGCGATCCGCTGCTGCTGGCCGCCACTTAAGGAATCCGGCATCCGCTTCTCGAAGCCCGCTAAGTTTACCAGTTTCAGGGCATAGGAGATTTTATCTTGGATATAGGCCTTAGGCTTATTCTTGATCCGCAAACCAAAAGCGATGTTTTCCGCGATATTCATATGGGTAAACAGGGCATATTTCTGAAATACCGTATTAAGCTGCCGTTTATTGGGAGGCAGGCCGGTAATATCACTGCCGTCAAAAACAACCCTGCCGGTATCAGGGGTTTCAAAACCGCCCATGATCCGCAGCAGCGTAGTCTTACCGCAGCCGCTGGGGCCTAGTAGGGTGACAAATTCATTCTCCCGGATCAGGAGATTCAGGTCATCGAGGATGAGCTGGCCGTCAAAAGACTTGCTGATATTTTCTAGGCTGATTAACAGCTTATTGTTTTTAATGTCCATATTAATTCCCATCTGCGGCTCTGCCGCACCAAATATCAATAGTTGAAAGCGCCTTCAGAAACTGGGCGGGCTGCTCACCCATAGCAGCGTGGCGCCGCTTTTGTTGGCCTTGACATAGTGGGTCGTATTGGGGGTGAAGTAAAAGGATTCCCCCTTTTTTACCCGGATCGAGCGTGTGCCCAGCATAATGGTGATGCTTCCGGATAATACATAGCCGAATTCTTCGCCCTCATGAGGATTGTCAGGATAGGTGGCACCGTCGGGCGCGAGGGTCAGTCGAATCGGCTCCATCATATTTTTCTGGGCGTTTGGTATGATCCATTCCACTTTATTATTCAGCTCATTATCCAGTTTTTCAAAATAATCGGTTTCGTGAAATACAATCTGTTCTTCCGAAATATCGGTAAAGAAGGTATTCAAATCGCTTCCCAGACTCTGTAAGATATCAATCAAGGTTGCTATGGAAGGAGAGGTCAGATTGCGTTCCAGCTGCGAGATAAAACCTTTGGAAAGCTCACAGCGGTCAGCCAGTTCTTCCTGGGTCAGGGCTTTTTGGACACGCAGTTCTTTTAATTTATTGCCAATATCCATTTTTTACCATTCCTTTGCTGGAGAAGTAAAATTAAGTTAAATTAAGTAAAATTAAACTCAAAGTTTACTAACACTAAACAACAGACGATATTTATTATACTATGTGGCGGTGAAAAGTCAAGAGGTAAAAATCTTGCTTTGCCGTATTATTTTTGGTATTATTTATTAAGGCCAGAAAGTCCCTTGCACAATATAATACTCAGTATAAATGAGGCAAACAGGAGGAAGGTAATGAAAAACAGCGACAGATATGTGGCATATGTATCAACTTATACGTCGGGGAGCAACGACAAATGCGGCATCAAGATCTATGACGTGGACATGGAGAACGGCCGGTTCGCAGAAAAAGGCCAGGTAGAGATTACCAATTCTTCTTATATTACGATTGCCCATAACCGTAGATTTCTGTATTCCATAACCGACTCCGGCGTCGAAGCGGTGGAAATCCTGCCTGACGGCAACCTGAAGCTGATTAACTGTGCTTCGATCAATGGCATGAGGGGACGCTATCTTTCGACGGACTATGCGGATCGTTTTCTTTTCGTGGCCGGTTATCATGACGGTAAACTGACGGTACTTAAGCTTGAGGAAAACGGCGCGGTAGGAGGCATAATCGACGAGATCTACCATAAAGGGCTGGGAAGCGTGACCGAACGGAATTTCCGGCCGCATATCAATTGTACCAAGATGACCCGGGACAACCGTTATCTTTGCGAAGCGGATCTGGGGATGGATCATGTCAATGTTTATGTACTAGACCATAAGAGCGGCAAGCTTAAGATAGTTGACATCATCCGGAGCGAACAGGAATCCGCGCCAAGACATCTTAAGTTTTCCAAGGACGGTCGGTTCCTGTACATCGTTCATGAACTGAAGAATTATATCGATGTGTACCGTTATCAAGAAACGGCACCGGGAAATCCGGAGTTTGAGAAGATCCAGAGCATCAGCACCCTGAATGACTATCATGCTGGCGGGTCGGCGGCCAGCGCCCTTAATATTTCCGAAGACGGCGGCTATCTATGCAGTTCCAATGCCGGGGATAACAGCGTAATCCTGTATTCCATCGACCAAGAGACCGGCATGCTGGCCAAGCTGTTCTGTCTGCCGGTGAGCGGCGATTATCCCAAAGATGCCGCTTTATTTCCCGATAACCGGCATCTGGTATCGTTAAATCATGATACGAACAGCATGACTTTCTTTAACGTAAACATGGATGAAGGTACGCTGATCATGAACGGGAAGGCAATCAAGGTGGACCGGCCTAACTGTGTTATTTTCCATAAACTGACTTAAGAACCGTCAGTTTTGATCCCATATTGACCATCATGGCATCTAACAACGTTATGGCCGCCATAGCTTCAATTACGACCACGGCGCGGGGGACGATGACGGGGTCATGCCGTCCTTTAATAGAAATGGCAACCTCTTCGCCATTTTTATTTACGGTCTGCTGTCGAGCGGATATGGAAGGCGTCGGCTTGATATGTGCCCGCAGGAAAATATCCGAACCGTCGCTGATGCCGCCCAAGATACCGCCGGCATGATTCGTCCGCTTTCTGACCGTTCCGTTTTCCCTGTAAAATGAATCATTGTTCTGGGAACCTGTGGCGGCGGAAACAGCGGTTCCGTCCCCGATTTCAACAGCCTTAACCGTACCTACTGACATGAGGGCGCCCGCCAGAGCCGCATCCAGTTTATGAAAGACCGGTTCGCCGATTCCCGCCGGAACACCGGTGATCCGGCAGGCAACGACACCGCCGGCGGAGTCCGAATTACGCATACATTCTTCCAGAAAAGCCAAGGCCATCGCATCGGCTTCCGGATCCGGCATGGCCGTGGCGGCCGTATAGATATTTTCTTCTTGATAGCGGCTAGGATCAATGGAAACCGGACCGATGGACTGGGTATAGGCCGTCACTTTGACGCCCAGTTCCTTAAGGATCTTAGCGGCCACCGCGCCGGCGGCGACCCGGCCCAGCGTTTCCCGGCCGGAGGAACGTCCGCCCCCGCGGTAATCGCGGATGCCGTACTTGGCATCATAAGTATAATCAGCGTGGCCTGGCCGGTAGCAGGAAGCGATCTCGCTATAGTCGGAGGACCGTTCCGAAGTGTTGCGTACCATGACCGTAATCGGAGCACCGGTAGTCAGGCCATTGAAGATGCCGGATAAGATTTCGGCTTCATCCGCTTCTTTCCGGGGCGTCGCTATCGCTGTCCATCCCGGCCGGCGGCGGTTCAGATAGGCCTGGATATCCGCCGCGCCAAGCGGCAGTCCGGCCGGACAGCCGTCGATGACAACACCGAGTGCCGGTCCGTGAGATTCCCCCCATGTAGTGACGGTAAATAATTTTCCTGTAGTAGAACCTGCCATAATAACTCCTTATCCGTAATCTTTATCCGTTTATTGTCATCGCCGTACTTAGCTATATCGGAGAAATTATAACCCACATCAAGTAAAACCGCAAGTCCGTAAAGGTTTGAATTGTTATTGGGGCGGTATTTAATTTGGATTATTGCACTCACCATTAATTGTAACATAAATTATAACAGTAATACTAAAAATATAGTGTACAAATAGAGCATTTGTGGTATGATATATTTTAGAAAAATATGTGTATGCGGGAATAGGCGGATGAAAAAGTCATTTAAGGAAAAAATCATCATTTATTATCGGAAAACTATAGAAAAACATACTTGGCTCCGTGTTCCTGCTTTTGTTATCCTGTCAGGTATTTTATTTGGATACCACGTCTTGGCCAAATTCTTCGGGGCTTGGAAAAAATATGCCTTTACCGCGTTTCTGCTGCTGATGTTTTTAGCCGGGAGCAGCTTTACCTATCCGGTTTTCGGAGAAGGGGAAGGCTTTATAGCGCCGGAAGCAGAACCGGAAGCCGTAGCGGTCGCGGAATCTACCATCGAACTGGCTGAGGAAGATGAAGTGTTGCCGGAAGAGATAGAGCTTCTGGAGGATGCCGACGTTCTGGAAGGCTATGAAGATGCCGAGCTTCACGGCATAGAAGAGCTGGATAAATACTCTTTGGCAGATATCCTGGAAGGGAGCCAGCTGGAAGGAGAGGAACCGACAGGAAGCTTGGAAAGTACGGAGATCATAAGCTTTTCGGCAGATGACTGGCGTTTGATCCTGATCAATAAACAGCACCCGATCCCGGAAGATTATACCTTTAACCTAGGAACGATCAAAGGCAGCATGCAATGCGATGAAAGGATCATCAACGACTTGCTGCAGATGCTTCAGGATGCTCAGGATGACGGCATTTCACTGGTCATCTGTTCACCATATCGGGACCTGTCCCGGCAGGAGATTCTTTTTAACCGTAAGATTGAGGCTTATATGCGAAAGGGCATGTCCTATCTGGAAGCCTATAAGCTGTCGTCACAGTCGGTTACGGTTCCCGGCGCGAGTGAGCATCAGATCGGCCTAGCTATTGATATTATCTCAGATACCTACTTTACGCTGGATGCCGGCTTTGCGGAGACGGAAGCCGGGAAATGGCTAAGTAAGCATAGCAGTGAACATGGCTTTATCCTGCGTTATCCGCAGGGCAAGGAATATATCACCGGAATAGAATTCGAACCTTGGCATTTCCGTTATGTGGGAAAAGAAGCGGCGGCTATTATAGCGGAGCAAGGGATTACTTTGGAAGAGTTTGTTGATAAGCATCTATGATATTTTATATAATATTCTAATTTAAGATATAAATTAACGTGAAGGAGCGGACGGATGTACCGGATATTGAAGCGGGAGGGAAGGGCAAAAAGAGGAGAGCTGGAAACACCGCATGGTGTAATCCAGACCCCGGTCTTCATGAATGTAGGAACAGCTGCCGCCATCAAAGGAGCCGTATCTACGGCCGATCTGGAAACGATCAAGACTCAGGTACAATTATCCAATACCTATCATCTTCATGTGCGTCCGGGTGATGAGGTCATCTGGAAGTTAGGCGGAATACACCGTTTTATGTCATGGGACAGGCCTATACTGACCGATTCCGGTGGATTTCAGGTGTTTTCCCTAGCATCTTTAAGGAAGATCAAGGAAGAAGGCGTTTACTTTCAGTCGCATATTGACGGCCGAAAGATATTCATGGGTCCGGAGGAAAGTATGCGGATTCAATCGAACCTAGCCTCTACCATAGCCATGGCCTTTGATGAATGCCCATCCAGCAAGGCGGACCGCAGCTATGTAGAAGCATCTGTGATGCGGACATCCAGATGGCTGGAACGGTGCATAGCCGAGATGAAATGCCTGAACGGACGGGAGGCGACGATCAATAAACAGCAGATGCTGTTTGGCATCAATCAGGGGGCGATATTTGCGGATATCCGCCGGGAACATGCCAAAAGGATCGCCGCGCTGGACTTGGACGGCTATGCGGTGGGCGGCCTTGCCGTCGGGGAAAGCCATCAGGAAATGTATTACATATTGGAAGAAACAGTACCGTACCTGCCCACGGACAAACCGACTTATCTGATGGGAGTGGGCACGCCGGCCAATATTTTAGAAGGCATCGAACGCGGAGTGGATTTTTTTGACTGCGTGTACCCGAGCCGCAACGGAAGACATGGCCACCTATATACTAACTTCGGGAAACTCAACCTGTTTAATGCGAAATACGAACTGGATGACCGGCCTATTGAAGAAGGCTGTGGCTGCCCGGTCTGCGGCAGGTATTCTAGGGCCTATCTCAGGCACCTGCTCAAAGCCGGGGAAATGCTCGGCATGCGGCTCTGTGTGCTTCATAATCTATATTTTTACAACACCATGATGGAAGAAGCCAGAAAAGCTTTGGAAGATGGCTGTTTTTATCAATATAAAAAAGAAAAGCTTAAGTTTTATTAACATAATTCAGATTTAAGCCAATCTGAAATATATTTAGGCTTGTTTTTACTTAAGAATTTGTGTATTATGGTTTTGAGACAGGAGGAATTAAGATGAATATTTTATTAACAGCCACAGCAGACGCGGCTGCAACCGGTAATCCTTTGATACTGATGGTTTTCTATGTAGTTTTTATTGTCGGCTTTGTCTATCTGGTTATTATGCGTCCGCAGAAAAAAGAGCGGAAAAAGATGGCCGCCATGCTATCATCACTGGAAATAGGCGACAGTGTCCTGACTAACAGCGGCTTCTACGGTACGATAATCGACATTACGGATGACACGGTAATTATTGAATTCGGTAATAATAAAAACTGCCGCATTCCGATGCAGAAAGTGGCTATCGCCCAGATCGAGAAACCTGATGCAGAATAAGGACTCACGCTCTTTCCGATAGAGTTACCAAAGGCGCAATTTTGCGCCTTTCTTAAAATTAAAGCAATGAGCCAGGAAGGAAAAATATGGAATTAAAAATAGCGTGTATTTCCGGCGACGGGATCGGGCCGGAGATCGTTGCCGAAGCCAGAAAGGTACTGGCTAGGACAGCAGATATATATGGACATGAGATTCATTATACCGATGTTTTGCTGGGTGGGGCTTCGATTGATGTCCATGGTGTGCCATTGACGGAAGAGGCGATACATATAGCCCGACATTCCGATGCGGTGCTGATGGGTTCCATCGGCGGAGATGCTACAGTATCTCCTTGGTACCGCTTGGCTCCTGAGTTAAGGCCGGAAGCAGGGCTGCTGTCGCTCAGGAAGGCACTGAATCTGTTTGCCAACCTGCGTCCGGCACTTATGTATGAAGAGCTGGCAGCGGCCTGCCCGCTGAAGGAAAGCGTTATCGGCGGCGGTTTTGATATCATGATCCTGAGGGAACTTACCGGCGGGCTCTATTTCGGGGACAGGAAAACCGTGACCGAAAACGGGGTGCGCAAGGCGATGGATTCGCTGGTTTATGATGAAAAAGAAATCAGGCGGGTGGCTTTAAAGGCTTTTGACATCGCCATGAAGCGCAAACGCAAAGTGACTAGTGTCGATAAGGCTAATGTGCTGGATTCTTCCCGGCTCTGGCGGGCGGTAACGGAAGAAGTAGCCCGGGATTATCCGGCGGTTGTCCTAGAGCATATGCTGGTGGATAACTGCGCGATGCAGCTGGTCAGACATCCGGCTCAGTTCGATGTGATCCTGACGGAGAATATGTTCGGGGATATCCTGTCCGATGAAGCCAGTATGGTGACGGGGTCTATCGGCATGCTGGCCTCGGCGTCGCTCAATGATTCACGGTTCGGCTTATACGAACCCAGTCATGGTTCGGCTCCGGACATTGCCGGCAAAGACATGGCCAATCCGATTGCCACCGTGTTATCGGCAGCTATGATGCTGCGCTACTCGTTTGATCTGGACCGCGAGGCGGATGCCATCGAAAAGGCCGTTAAGCAAGTTCTGACAGACGGATACCGCACCGGCGATATCATGTCCGAAGGAAAGACGAAAGTAGGCTGCTCCCGGATGGGCGACTTGCTGGCAGAAAGAATAATGGCCTCATAATAATCAAAGGAGTATCTCATATGAAAAGTGATTCTATAAAAACCGGCATCCAGCAGGCACCCCACCGCAGCCTGCTCAATGCGCTCGGCTATACGGAAGAAGAACAGCGGCGTCCCCTGATCGGGATCGTAAATTCCTACAATGAAATTGTTCCCGGCCATATGAACCTGGATAAGATCACCGAAGCGGTCAAGCTGGGTGTTGCCATGGCGGGCGGCACTCCGGTGGTATTTCCGGCGATTGCCGTCTGTGACGGGATCGCCATGGGACATATCGGCATGAAATACTCCTTGGCAACCCGGGAGATCATTGCCGATTCTACCGAATGTATGGCTCAGGCTCACGGCTTTGACGGTCTGGTATGCATTCCCAATTGCGATAAAAATGTCCCCGGCCTTTTGATGGCGGCCGCCAGAGTCAATATTCCGACTATTTTCGTGTCCGGCGGGCCGATGCTGGCCGGCACCGTAAAAGGAGAAAAGAAAAGCTTATCCGCTATGTTTGAAGCCGTCGGCAGCGTGGCGGCCGGCACCATGAGCAGGGAAGACCTGAGCGAGCTGGAAGCAAAAACCTGTCCCACCTGTGGTTCCTGTTCCGGCATGTACACGGCGAATTCGATGAACTGCCTGACCGAAGCCTTAGGGATGGGACTGCGCGGCAACGGAACGATACCGGCGGTTTTTTCGGAACGCATCCGTTTGGCTAAACATGCGGGAATGAAGATCATGGAACTGGTAGAGCGGGATATAAAGCCCCGCGATATCATGACGGAGAAAGCCTTTATTAATGCCCTGACTATTGATATGGCGCTGGGCTGTTCCACTAATTCCATGCTGCATCTGCCGGCGATCGCCCATGAAGCCGGCGTGGAACTGAATCTGGACATGGCCAATGAACTGTCCGGCAAGACACCCAACCTTTGCCATCTGGCGCCGGCCGGCCCGACTTTTATTGAAGAACTGCATGAAGCGGGCGGTGTTTATGCGGTTATGAAGGAACTGACCAAATTAGGACTGCTTGACACCGGTCTGATCACCGTCAGCGGCCTGACCGTGGGTGAGAACATCAAAGATGCGGTAAATAAAAACACTACAGTAATCAAAACTGCCGAAGCTCCCTACTCGACAACGGGCGGCATTGCCGTATTGCGCGGCAATCTGGCTCCCGAAGGCAGCGTGGTGAAACAGTCAGCAGTTGTCCCCGAGATGATGGTCCATGAGGGTCCGGCCCGGGTATTTGACTGTGAAGAAGATGCGGTGGCGGCGATTACCGCGGGGCAGATCAAAGCCGGGGACGTAGTGGTGATTCGTTATGAGGGCCCGAAAGGCGGTCCCGGCATGCGCGAGATGCTCAACCCTACTTCCGCCATCGCCGGAATGGGTCTGGGTTCCAGCGTAGCCCTGATTACGGACGGTCGTTTTTCGGGGGCATCCCGCGGCGCGTCGATCGGCCATGTGTCACCGGAAGCCGCCGTCGGCGGGCCGATTGCCCTAGTTGAAGAAGGCGATGTCATCCGTATTGATATTCCCGGCAAGCGATTACAGGTACAGCTTGCCGATACGGAACTTGCTGACAGGAGAGCGCAATGGCAGGCCCGTGAACCGCAGGTCAAGTCCGGCTATCTGCAAAGATACCGGAAGATGGTCACCAGTGCCGCCAGAGGCGCTATATTGGAGATTACCTGATAGATGGCGGAGTTATTATCAATATTACTTATTTACGTCAGGAGGAAAAAATGCAGCTGACAGGAGCAGAGATTGTTGTTGAATGTTTAAAGGAACAAGGCGTCGATACCGTGTTCGGGTATCCGGGGGGAACGATTTTAAATGTCTATGATGCTTTATATAAGCATAGCGGCGATATCAGACATATACTGACCTCCCATGAGCAGGGGGCATCACACGCGGCGGACGGTTATGCAAGGGCAACCGGCAAAGTCGGGGTCTGTCTTGCCACCAGCGGGCCGGGAGCCACCAATCTGGTTACCGGCATTGCGACTGCCTATATGGATTCGGTGCCGGTGGTGGCGATTACCTGTAACGTGATCCTGCCGTTACTCGGCAAGGATACTTTTCAGGAGGTAGATATTGCGGGGGTCACCATGCCGATCACCAAGCATGGCTATATTGTCAAAGATGTGTCCATACTGGCTGACACCCTGCGGAAAGCCTTTACGATTGCAAGGAGCGGACGTCCGGGGCCGGTACTGGTAGATATCACCAAGGACGTGACCGCTGCGTTATTTGAATATGATAAAGTCATCCCGGAGCCGCCAGAAAGGCCGGCATCTTTTACGGAAGAAGAGATTGCCAAGGCCGTCTCACTGATCCGCAGTTCTCAGAAGCCATATGTCTATCTGGGCGGCGGGGCAATTATCTCCGGAGCTTCGCCGGAGGTCAGGGAATTTGTCCATAAGATCAATGCCCCGGTTTGCGATACATTGATGGGCAAGGGAGCCTTTGACGGACGCGACGAGCTTTACACCGGGATGATCGGCATGCATGGCACGAAGGCTTCCAATCTGGGGGTCAGTGGCTGTGATCTGCTGATTGCGCTGGGAGCTAGGTTTTCCGACCGGGTAGTAGGGGATTCCAGCAGATTTGCCGCCGGAGCAAAGATCCTGCATATTGACATTGATGCCGCCGAAATCAATAAAAACATCCTTACCGATGCCTCTATTGTCGGTGACCTGAAAGAAATCCTTACTAAGCTCAACGCTTGTCTGGATCAGCAGGAACACAATGAGTGGCTTGCGCATATAAAAGAACTGAAAGAAAAATATCCGCTGAATTATCATCAGGACGGCTTGTCCTGCCCTTTTGTAATAGAAGAAATCTATCGCATCACGGAGGGAAAAGCTTTGATAACCACCGATGTGGGGCAGCATCAGATGTGGGCGTCACAGTACTATAAATATTCCGAGCCGCGCAGCTTTTTGTCTTCCGGCGGTCTGGGCACCATGGGTTATGGCTTGGGAGCCTGTATCGGCGCCAAGGTCGGCCGGCCGGATAAGATCTGCATCAACATTGCCGGAGACGGGTGTTTCCGCATGAATATGAACGAACTGGCCACAGCAAGCCGCTATGACATCCCGATCATCCAGGTCATCATTAACAACCATGTGCTGGGAATGGTACGGCAATGGCAGACGCTTTTCTATGAAAAACGTTACTCCCAGACCGTGCTCGATGATAAAGTGGATTTTTGCGTAGTTGCGCAAGGACTCGGCTGCGAGGCGGTCAGGGTAACGATGAAAGAAGAGGTAGAGCCGGCCATCAGAAGGGCGCTTGCGGGAAATAAGCCGATGGTTATCGAATGTATGATACCGGAAGATGACAAGGTTTTCCCCATGGTGCCGTCCGGCGCTCCAATCAGTGAGGCATTTGACGAACAGGATCTGGGATGAAGAATGTACTGAAAGGCATTTGTATCGGCTGCTGTGTTATTGCCCTGCTTTCAGGGGCGGGATATCTGGGTTTATCATGGTATTATATGGGTGAATTCAGCTACAATACATGGATAAACGGCATCTATTGCACCGGTAAAAGTGTCGCGGAAGTTAATGACGAATTAAGCCAGGGATTTGAGTACCGTGATCTGACTGTTTTGGATCAGAACGGAGAATCCCATGTTATTTCTATTGATAAAATCGGCTTTTCCTTTGACTTTGCCGACAGCCTGACGGCCTATAAAAATCAGCAGAACCCCTATCTATGGATTGACAACCTGTTTCATGAGACAGATTATAAACAATTAAAGCCCCGGATCAGTTATGACAAAGCCGCCCTAGAAAAGGAAGTCAGTGCCTTGCTGTTTATGAGGGAAGCGGCTGTCCGCCGGACCGATGAAGTCAAGATCCAGAAGACCGCGACAGGCTATGTGCTGATAAACGGCAGAGATCAAGTACTCAACCCGGAAATCGTGCAAGCAGTCATTGCGGCGGCCATAGAGGGCATGGAACCGACGGTGGATCTGCGTGCGGCGGGCTGCTATGAAGACTTGCCTTTAGACGCTAAGATGCGGGATGTACTGGCCTTGTGGAATAAAGTACGGGAGTTTCAGGACTGCCGTATCGTCTATCAGCTCGGTGAGGATCAGCTTCCTTTAGATGCCTCAATAGTATGCGAATGGTTCACCTTGACCGATTCCGGCGGCTTTGCTTTAGACGCGCGGGGCAACCTGGTGCCGGATGAGGAAAAAATAAGGCAGTTCATTGCCGGCCTAGCGGAAGAATATGATACCGTAGGGGGGCCAAGGGAGTTTGGTGCCACCCGGGGCGTGACCGTGACCGTGACGGGTGGCTTATATGGCAACCAGATTGATCAGGAAGCGGAAACGGCTTATCTGCTTCAGGCGTTTCAGGACCGCCGCGCCGCGACACGTACCCCGGAATATTCCCAGCAGGCTCTTTATCAAGGCAAAGATGATATCGGTTCTACCTATATCGAAATTGATCTGACGGAACAGATGTTGTATTATTACGTGGAAGGGACATGCGTCATTGAAACCCCGGTCGTGACCGGGAATACTTCCCTGAGGCGGGGGACGCCGGAAGGCGTCAACTTTGTCTATGCCAAACAGACCAACCGGATCCTGCGCGGGGAAGATTATGCCTCTCCGGTGGATTACTGGCTGCCGGTCATCGGAGCGGTGGGCATACACGATGCCTCCTGGCGGAGCCAGTACGGCGGCGAGATTTATAAGACCGACGGTTCACACGGCTGTATTAATACCCCGTATGAAGCTGTTGAGAAGCTGTATGACATCGTCGAGATAGGCACCCCCTGTGTGATGTTTTATTGATATAGGTGTAGTTAAATTGTTGACTATAATTAATATTTAGAGTAAAATACATTAAAGTTGCTATTAAGGAGGAAAATACGTGTCAAGAGTTTACAATTTTTCGGCGGGACCGGCGGTACTGCCGGAAGAGGTGTTACAGGAAGCAGCAGAAGAGATGCTGGATTATAAAGGATCAGGGATGTCGGTCATGGAAATGTCGCACCGTTCCAAGGCCTATGAGGGTATTATAAAGGAAGCTGAGGCTGATCTGCGAAAGCTCATGAACATCCCAGGCAATTATAAGGTGCTTTTTTTACAGGGCGGTGCCAGCCAGCAGTTTGCCATGATTCCCATGAACCTGATGAAGAATCGTAAAGCAGCTTATATAATCACCGGAGAATGGTCTAAAAAAGCCTTTGAGGAGGGGAAGAACTATGGCGAAGTGACAGCGGTTGCCTCTTCCGCAGACGCGAATTTTTCTTATATTCCCGACTGCACAGACCTAGATATACCGGACGATGCCGATTATCTGTATATCTGTGAGAACAACACGATCTATGGTACAAAGTTTAAAAAGCTTCCCGACGCCAAAGGCCATACCTTGGTGGCGGATGTGTCTTCCTGTTTTTTATCGGAGCCGGTAGATGTATCAGAATATGGAGTATTATATGGCGGTGTCCAGAAAAACATCGGCCCGGCCGGTGTGGTGATCGTGATCATCCGGGAAGACCTGATTCCCGAAGCATGTCTCCCGGGTACCCCGACGATGTTGAAGTATAAAACCCATGCCAAAGCAGAATCGCTTTATAACACCCCCCCGGCCTATGGCATATATATCTGTGGCAAGGTATTCAAATGGCTGACCGAAAAAGGCGGCCTTGCCGCTATGAAAGCGTATAATGAAAAAAAAGCGGCCGTATTATATGATTATCTGGATCAGAGCCGACTCTTCATAGGAAGCGTCCGCAAGGAAGACCGTTCCTTGATGAACGTCACCTTTGCCACCGGTTCGGCAGAACTGGATGAGCTGTTTATCAAAGAAGCCAAGGCCGCCGGACTGGACAATTTAAAAGGTTACCGGACCGTGGGCGGCATGCGTGCCAGTATTTATAATGCAATGCCTATTGCCGGCGTAGAGAAACTGGTGGAATTCATGAAAGCTTTTGAGGGCAGGCACCGTAACTGAAGTATGTTACATAAACAAATCAGAAAGAGGAAAAAGAAGAGGAAGAAAAATGTTTCAGTATCATTGTTTAAACCAGATTGCTGAGGTAGGACTTAGCAGATTTACGGATAAATTTGCGGCAACAGACCAGATGGGGGAGGCGCATGGCATCTTAGTCCGGAGTGCCTCCATGCATGACCTGGAGCTGCCGGATGGCTTACTGGCGATAGCCAGGGCCGGGGCCGGGGTCAACAATATTCCCTTGGAGAAATGTGCCGAAAAGGGCATTGTCGTATTTAACACGCCGGGAGCCAATGCCAACGGCGTGAAAGAGCTGGTGATCGCCGGCATGCTGCTGGCGGCCAGGGACATTGTCGGCGGCCTTAACTGGGTGGCAGCCAATAAGGACGATCCTGATATCGCCAAGGTGGCCGAAAAAGAAAAGAACCGCTTTGCCGGCACGGAATTACGGGATAAGAAACTCGGCATCATCGGTCTGGGTGCAATCGGCGGACCGGTGGCCAATGTCGCAAAGCATATGGGCATGGAAGTATATGGTTATGATCCCTACCTTTCGGTTGACGCGGCATGGAATCTGAGCCGTGACATCAAGCATGTCATAAATATCGATGAAATCTATGAAAAATGTGATTATATAACCATCCACGTCCCGTTGCTGGACAGTACCAGAGGCTGCATCAACAAAGATGCCATCCGGAAAATGAAGGACGGGGTCATCATTCTTAATTTTGCTAGAGATCTGCTGGCCGATGAAGCGGATATCCTCGAAGGCATCAAAGCCGGCAAGATCCGCCGCTATGTATCTGACTTTCCTAACCCGACAACAGCGGGACAGGAGGGCTGTATCGTAATTCCGCACCTTGGCGCGTCTACCGGGGAATCCGAGGATAACTGTGCCAAGATGGCAGTGAGACAGCTGGTGGACTATATGGAAAACGGCAATATCAATAACAGCGTTAATTATCCCCGCTGCGACATGGGCATATGCATGCAGGCTGGAAGGATTGCTATTTTTCATCTGAATAAGGCCAATATGATCACGAAGTTTACCGCCTGCTTTGGTGACCAGAATATCAATATCTCCGACATGACCAATAAATCAAAGGGCGACTATGCCTATACGATGCTTGACCTTGATGAAAAGGCCACAGCGGACAGTGTTAAGAGGCTGGAGTCAATACCGGGAGTGCTCCGGGTGCGGGTGGTAAAATAAACAATAGACGAGTAAGATTCTGCTGACACGCTGTTATCCGAACAGATTGCCGCGTGTCAGTTTTCTAAGTTGCCCTGCAGATCCTGTTCGCGTCGGACGGCAGCCTCGCTGGCAAGATCCATGTATTTTATAAAGACCTCTTCTAATGAAATCTTATTTTCACGGGCGATTTCTTCCATAATGGGACGCAGTTTTTCCAGTTGGAAGGAAACCGGCGTTTTCTGGGGATCAATATCTTTTAGTGCTTCATCGGCATATCGGTTGATCCGGTCTAATATCTGCCTGTCTTGATTCTGCATTTTACCAATCCTTTCGTGACGCTTATTCTTATAATTCTACTGACCAGTTATGATTATTGGGTTATGATTATTTTAACACTAGATGCTTGTACTGACCAGTTATATTTGCTAAAATAGTTTGAACACACTTAAGGTTTGTTACACCTAATCCAGAGAAAACGTTTTTATTATACACAATACGGAGGTAATATTGTGAACAAAAAACTATACCGGTTAATGAACTGGCCGCAAATCGAGGGCATCGTTTATTCCGAGGAAGATCATCCCCATGAAACGCTGGGACCGCATATCGCCGGCAACAGTACCTTGCTCCAGACTTTCCAGCCGGGTGCTAAGAGCGTGGAAGTGGTGATAAGAGGCCAAAAGACTGCTTATAAGATGGTGATGGCTGATGAGGAAGGTTTTTTTGCCTGTCTGATACCAGGGAAAAATATCGGGAAATATAGCTACCGCGTTACCGATAAGAATAAAAACGTCGCGGAAGTAAGGGATGCCTATGCTTTTGCCCCGCAGCTTACGGAAAGGGATATCAACAAGTTTGCCGCCGGTATTCATTATACGGTATATGATAAGTTAGGCGCGCATCCGATGACGGTAAACGGTACGAAAGGCGTTTATTTTGCCTTATGGGCGCCCAACGCGATCCGGGCCAGCGTGGTGGGAGATTTTAACCGCTGGGACGGGCGGACGCACCAGATGAGCAGAATGGATGACAGCGGTATTTTTGAGATATTTATTCCCGATGTAAAAGACGGGGATATTTATAAATATGAATTGAAGATAAAGGGCGGGCTGATATATCTGAAAGCGGACCCCTATGCTTTTGGCCAGGAGCTGCGTCCCGACACGGCTTCCGTGGTCCGCGGCATGAAGTTTACGTGGGAGGACAGCGAGTGGCTGGCAATCAGGAGCGCCCGGCAGAGCAAGGAAGCGCCCATCAGCGTGCTGGAAGTGTACTTGGGGGCGTTTGAGAAAGCAGAAGGCCAGCCCGGCTATCTTAATTACCGGGAGATAGCGCCTTTACTGATTAAATATGTTAAAGAAATGGGATATACCCATGTAGAGCTGATGCCGGTGATGGAACATCCGCGGGATGCTTCACTGGGGTATCAGATGATCGGGCACTATGCCCCTACTGCCCGTTACGGAACGGCAGAAGATTTCATGTTTTTCATGAATGAAATGCATAAGGCCGGTATCGGGGTTATCTTGGACTGGGCAGCGGCAGATTTCCCTAGGGATGACTACGGCCTGTCCGGTTTTGACGGCACCTGCCTGTATGAGCATCTGGATCCTAGACAAGGCAGTCATCCGGAGCGGGGAACGATGCTTTATAATTACGGGCGTCCGCAGGTATCTAATTATCTGATTGCCAATGCCCTTTATTGGGTGGAAAGATATCATGCCGACGGGATCCGCATGGATGCCGTGGCGGCCATGCTGTACTTGGATTATGGAAAAAGTGACGGAGATTGGGTCGCCAATATGTACGGCGGCAATGAAAACCTAGAGGCGGTTGAGTTGATCAAGCATCTTAATTCGATGATGAAAAAGCGTAATCCGGGCGTACTGATGATTGCGGAAGAATCCTCCTCTTGGCCGCAGATGACCGGAGCCTTGGACGAAGGCGGCCTAGGATTTGATATGAAGTGGAATGTCGGATGGCGGAATGATTATTTCCGATACATCAGTTTTGACCCTTATTTCCGGGCTCATCATCATCATGAGCTGACTTTCAGCATGATCTATGCCTATAGCGAAGAATACCTGCTGCCATTTTCTCATGATGAGGTGATGAACGGCAAAGCCGGCATGATCGGCAAGATGCCCGGTGAGGCTGCCGATCAGTTTGCCAATCTGCGCCTGACTTATGCCTATTGGATGATGCATCCCGGCAAAAAGCTGCTGCTCATGGGACAAGACCTCGCAGAGCTGGAAGAATTCAGTGAAAACAGCAAAACAAAATGGTCCCTATTGCAGAAGGATGAACATAAAAAGCTGAACCGGCTCGTAAAAGAACTGAACTGGTTTTACCGGAAGAACCCGGCTCTGTTTCGGCGGGACAGCTATCCTGACGGTTTTAAGTGGATCAACTGCATTTCGGCGGAGCAATGTATGCTTTCCTTTATCCGCCAGACGCATAACAAAGAAGAAACGCTGGTGGTGGCCGCCAATTTTGCCAATGTCAAGCAGGAGTTTGTGATCGGGGTGCCTTATGAAGGCAAATATAAGGAGATCTTAAATACCGATGCCAGAGAGTTCGGCGGCAAGGGCAGGGTCAACATCCGCGTCAAAGAGGCGGCTGAAAAAGAAGTGGATGAAGCGCCCTATTCGTTCAAAATGAACAGTGCGCCGCTGTCCCTCAGTGTCTTCCAGTACGTTCCCTATACGGTTGTAGAACAGGCAGAATTGTTGAAAAAGAAAAAGGAGCAGCTGGCTAAGAAACAGCAGAAAGAAAAAGAAGCCGCAAGTAAGCGGGCGGCCGCCAAAAAGAACACCAAGCCAAAAGCAAAAATAACAGCGGAATAAACAGTGGTAGCGAAAAATAAAAGTCTGTTTAAAAGGAATGTAAAATATGGCGCATGATTTTCTTATCTTAATTACCCCGGATATTGTATTACCGGCCGGAGCAGTCCGGCAGTTTTTGGCGCAACTGCCGGAAAAAGCCCTTCATCTTGGCGTCCGGGCTGTGTTGGCATTGGTATTTTACCTGATCGGTATCCAGATCATCAGACTGATCCGCAGCATAGTCAAACGGGCCTTGCAGCGTATGCATGCAGATACGGGCGTTATCCAGTTCCTTAACTCTTTTCTAAAGATCACGCTGAACATCGTCTTGTTATTTATGATCGCTTCCGGCCTTGGCGTGGATGCCGCCAGCATAGCCGCCCTGCTGGGGACCATGGGCGTGGCAGTCGGCCTCGCAGTGCAGGGCAGCCTTTCTAATTTCGCCGGAGGAGTCCTGATCATGCTGCTGCGGCCGTTCAAGGTCGGCGACTATATCAAGGAAGATACCAACCAGAATGAGGGCACGGTCATTGAACTGAATATTTTTTATACCAAGCTGCGGACAGTGGACAATCAGATCGTCGTGCTGCCCAACGGATCGCTGGCTAACAACAGCCTGACCAACCTGGCGGTTGACAGCGACCGCCGCCTGGATATTATCATCGGTATCTCCTATGAAGCCAAGCTCCATACCGCCAAAGCGGTCATCCTTAAGGTGCTTGAAGAAGATGAAGCTGTGATGAAGGACCAAGAATACCGGGTATATGTCAATGAACTGGCTATCGGCCGGGTCAATATCGGCGTCCGCTGCTGGTTTGCCGCCGAAGCTTATTGGGAAGGGAAATGGCGCATTACGGAGAATATTAAGTACGCCTTGGATGAGGCCGGTATCGACATGCCGCCATATCCCACGATCGGCTTTCCACAGTAGGAGATGGTTAAGAAGATATGGCTGTGGAGACATGATAAATGAAGAGATGATTTATGGGCAGTCAGCCATGAACGGCAGACTGCCCATGATATTTAGGTGTGACTGGCCGGCTATTATCATCCGGTATATACGGATCTGATCGCCCAAGCGATTTCGCTGTCCATGATGCCGGGATTATTGGTAACATAAGCAGCAAATTCGACGCTGTCACGGTATTGGATGCTCATGGCATGTGTTATTGAATACATGCCATATACATATCTGGGTATTACTGTTACCGTAAACTGTCCCGAGGCATTAGTAACTGCTTCACCATAGCTTAAGGCCAGATAATCATTGTTTTGCGAATACCAGTAGGGGTTAAAATACATCCCGGTAACAGCTGTATTGGCAATAGGATACTGATAACCGCCGGATATAGCATATACTAAACCATAGATTTCGACAGGATGAGAAGGTTCGGTTCTGAAACGGACATCAAACCCAGGGTAGGCTACATAGGGACTTGATTCGCTGCCTACTAATTCAGTGATCATGATTCCGTCAGGGCGCAGCCCCGGGGCGACCGACAGGGCATATTTTTGAATATCGCCGGAGCTAAATGCCGGTGCCGTATTTGTGACCCTGATATAATATGTTCCGTTCGTGACGGAGAGAACGCCGTTCGTGAGCGGTATCCTCTGGAGGAAGTGATAGGTGCTGCCTAAGTTAGTGTATACTTCCAGGGCACAGGTATTGCTGGAGGCTGTTGTAACTGACAGATTTAAATTATCATATTCCCGGTTTGTCGGGACCACAATCTTATACCAGTCACTGTCAATGGGGGAACTGATATTACGGTTAACAATAGTAACGATATTATCCGTGACAGAAATCTCACTTGCTTCGGTACTGTTGTCATTGGAACGGTTGTTGGCACTTATTTCAAATTTATCAAATTCACCCGGATCGCTGACTGAATAATGGATTGTAAAAGGCTGGGTAATACTGGCACCGGAAACCGACTCAATATATATAAAATATGTCTCGGTCGGGTTGGTCAGCGGAATCAGGTAACCGGTCGCTTCGGAAACAGTCCCCTCGCTTCCGTTCAGATAAGTGCCATATTGGGAATAAGCCACGACAACCCCGTTCTGATCCAAGATAAACAGGTCATAATCAATGCCGGCATCATGCGGAATATCCAGCTTGGCCTGCAGATATTTGCCGCCCGCAAGAACGATGGAATAGGCTTTATATCCGCCGGCCGTCTCGATATAATCATCAAAATACCCGTCTGTTGTCGATCTAGTCCGGTTGAGCAGGCGGCTGCCGCTCAAATCGGCCGGATCGACCTGGGTACCTATTTTGGGTGCGGCGACTACCTCATCCGGCTGAGGTAAATCAATGACTTCTACCTGTTCCTGTTCTTTTAGTTCGATATCTTCTAAGCTGTCAACATATTGCATGGGCAGCACGTCGCCATTATTCTGGCTGGTATCCATGGGCAGGACATCTTTCAGCATATTCAGGGTCGCATCATCCGCTTGTCCGGCATGAACCGGTATGCCTGTGCTTAACAGCATGCTTATGGCAATTCCTAAACTGATCAGTTTTATTTTGTACTTCATGTTTTTTCCTCCTAATATTCAAGTGTCGTGTCATCAATGTTGTGTGAACAGTTACAGCTTAGCCAGTAAATTCTATTCTCATCAACCAGGCAATCTCGCTATCCATAAGGCTGGGATCGTTACTAACCTGAACAGCAAATTCAACGCTATCGCGGTACTGTATTGACATGAGATGATATAAAACATATTGGCCATACACATATCCCGGTACAACACTTACAGTGAATTCTCCGGAGGCATTGGTGACTGCGTTCCCATAACTAAATGCCCAATCCTCATTATTCTGACTGTACCAGTAAGAATTAAAGTATATGCCGGTAACTTCGGTATTGGCAGAAGCGTACTGGTTGTCTCCTACCTGGGAATAGACGAGACCTGTGATATAGACAGGATGAGGAGATTCCGATCTGAAACGAGCCGCAAAGCCGGGATAGGCTACATAGGCAGAGGAACTTGATTCGCTTCCCACTAATCCGGTTATGATGATCCCGTCCGGGATTGATTGCGACTCAATCAGTAATGTATAGTCCTGTATATCATTGGAATTAAATACCGCCGCCGTGTTCTTAACCATGATATAATAAGTTCCGGTCTGGACATTAAGCTCACCATTGGTTATGGGCACTTTCTGGAGGAAGTGATAGGCAGGACTGCCTGTGTTAGTATAAACTTCAAACGTGCAGGCATTACTGGAGAGCGTTGAAAGCGCCAGAATCAATTTGCTGTAATTACTGCTGGGTGTAACCTCGATTTTATACCAGTCAATATCAATAGGTGAATGGATATTCCTGCCTAGGAGCTCTACAGTGTCAATAGAGACAGGGATCGTGCTTGCTTCGGTACTGTTGTCATTGGAACGGCTGTTAGCACTTATTTCATATGCATCGTACTCCCCCGGAATACTGATCGCAAAATTGACGGTAAACGGCAGGGTACTGCTGAAGCCGTCAGCCGACCAGACATATATATAATAAGTCTCTAGGGGGGCATTTAGCGGTACCATGTAGCCGGTTGACTCGGACACAGTTCCAGCGCTTCCGTTCAGATAACTGCCATACTGGGAATAAGCAACGATCTTGCCGTTCTTATCTAAGATATACAGGTCGTAGTCAATGTCCTCGTCATCGGGCAGATCCAACCGGACCTGTAGATATTGGCCGCCGGCAAGACTGACCGAATAGGTTTTGGAACCGCCATCTGTTTCAATGTAGTCGGCAAGACTGCCGTCGGCAATTGATCTTGTCCGGTTCAGCATCCGGCTTGCGTTTAATTCGGCCGGATCGACCTGCGTGCCGATTTTAGGTAAAGCCACCTCAGCTTCCGGCTGCGGCAATTCGGTGATTTCAACTTGAGCCGGCAAAAGCAGCTCTATTTCATCCAGGCTATCGACATATTGTATGGTAAGCCCGCCGTTATCGTTTTGGCTCCCATCTGTGTCAAGGACATCCTGCAGCAGAACCGGAGCTGCATTATCCCCTTGTCCGGCACTAACCGGCATGCCGGTGCCTAACAGCATGCTGGCCGCAATTCCTAAACTAATCAGCTTTCTTTTGTAACTCATAACTTCCCTCCTTTTTGACTTGTATTGAAAGTACCGGGTTCTTTAACCATTATATATGCTTAGCCCAAGCTGCCAGGCGATTCTGCTGTCTGCAAGGCTCGGGTAATCATCAATCTTGGCAGTAAAGGTGACACTGTCGCGATATTGATAACTGATGGCAGTTTCATACATATATCCGCCATAAGCAACCGGCAGATCGACAGTCACATTAAAAGCTCCGCCAGCATCGGTTGTCCCATAGGCATAGCGGTTGGCAAAGTCGGGTATGCCGATCTGTGACCAGTGAGGATTATGATACTGGCCGGTAACATCGACATCAGGCAAGCCATATAATTCGTTATCCAGTTCTATATATACGACGCCGATAATCTGCACCGGGCCGCGGTCGGTACGGAAGCGGGCGGCATAACCCGGATAAGCAACCATGTAATTAAGGCCTTCCGTCCCGTGCAGGCCGGTAATAATGATTCCGTCCGGTTTCAGGGTCGGCCATACCAGCAGCTGATATTCCTGGATGTCATCCGAATCAAATAAAGCAGCAGCATTGGTCACTCTTAAGTAATAAGTTCCGGTTGTAACCGAGAGGACTCCATTATTAACCGGCATCTTCTTTAAAGCTGGGTAAGTGCCGCCGACATCGGTAAAGACCTCTAAACCGCAGGCATTGACGGAATCAGTATAGAGCGCCAGATTGAGCTTGTCATAATAGCGATCGGAAGGAACCACGATTTTGTACCAGTCATTGTCAATCGGTGAATGGATGTTCCGGCCGGTGAGCATAGCACCTTCTGCGGGAAAGGTAAGCTGACCGGCATCCTGTACCTGCTCTTTGGGCTCGTCGCGGTCATATTCACCTGGAGCGCTTACTGAATAATGCAAGGTATAGGGCAGAGTATCACTGCAGCCTATGGCGGCCACAATATACATTTTCAGGGACATCTGACTGACATTGCTGGGAATCATATAACCGACCGCTTCAGAAACGGTTCCTTCGCCGCCATTGATATAAGGTGAATATCCGGCTTGGTCAAGGATGTTATCGTTACCATCGGTAATATAAAGGTCATAGTCGATATTAGCGTCATTGGGCATGTCAAGCTGAAGCTGTAGATAGTAGCCGCCGGGTAAAGTGACCGGATAATATACCGAGCTGTTCGGGATATCAATATAATCGGTAAAGCGGCCGTCAATAACCGACCTGGTTCTTGGCAGCAGGCGCTGTTCTGTGGAGAGGCCGGCATCGATTTTGGTGCCGATGTCTGTATTGCGGCCATATGTAGCGGGCTCCAGCGCAGATATTGTCCGCGGTATCTGCTCTAAGATTTCGACACCTTCAAAGTCTTCGATATATTGCACCTCTAGGACTTCGGCATTGACGTTTTGACCAGTATCCATAGTAAGATCATCATTCTTATGAGCCGGCATTTCCTTTTCTGCTGGCCCAGCATAGACTGGCAAGCCGGTGCATAATAGCATGCTTGCCACAATAACTAAGACGATATGTCTTCTTTTGCGTCTCATGTGTCTTCTCCTCCTTCTTCATTGCTTAACAACGGTTAGAGAAACGGTATAGTTAATAAAACTAATTAAATGATATATCAGAATATTAAATATATCAATTCATCTTGTTTAATCAACGCTTTATTCGTTCAAAGTAAATATTGTAATAATTATGAAGAATATCTAAAAAACATATTAAATACCAAACAAAGAAATCAAAAATATAATATTAATCCTGATGACTTGATATTGACTGCCTTGGCAGCCGGTAACAGCAAATAAATGGATGAATTTAAAAAATAATCTTGCCAATTTAAGTGTAAGACAGTATAATGGAATTTGTGGTTGCTTCCGTGGCTCAGCTGGTAGAGCGACGCATTCGTAATGCGTAGGTCAGGGGTTCGAATCCCCTCGGGAGCTTTGAATTTACAGACAAAAGGCGTATCTTATAAAAGAGAGATGTGCCTTTTTGTGTATCAAAGTATTTATTAAAAACCGTAACTTGGTTGCTTTTTTGCGTAAGGGAGATCATATCATAGAAGCACAAAGAGTTCAGATTAGTACAATTGAGGACGTTAATGCATTGCCGGAGGATAAAAGAGCAGAGTTGATGATTGATCTGAAAAATGGCATTGACGAGCGTAAGCAGAAGGATAATAATTAATTATGCCACTGGTAACAATAGCAGAGAAAGGAAGTGTGATATATGACATTACCGCAAGTGAACAGAGATTACACGATAGAGGATATTTATAATTTGCCGGAAGGTGAGCGGGCCGAGCTGATTGAAGGCCGGATTTATGATATGGCGCCGCCAAGTAGAACACACCAGGAAATATTAATGGAATTAAGCTATCAGATCAAGGAGTACATTAAATCAAAAGGCGGTTCCTGCAGGGTCTATCCTGCCCCATTTGCCGTGTTTATCAATGCCGATAACAAATCATACCTTGAGCCGGATATCAGTGTTATCTGCGATCCTAACAAGCTTACAGACAGAGGATGCAATGGTGCGCCGGACTGGATCATTGAAATCACATCACTTGGCAATGCCGGTCATGATTACCTAAAGAAACTAAATCTTTATGAAGCAGCCGGGGTAAGAGAGTACTGGATCGTAGATCCGCAAGAAGAAAAGATATTCGTATATTTCTTTGAAGCCGACTGGATTGCAAGATCGTATTCTTTTAAGGATAAAATCAAAGTGAATATCTATGGCGATCTGGAAATGGACTTTAATGATATCGTTATATAGTGTTTTCATCAATCTGGCAGCAGGTACCAAGGTAGCGTATGCCTGCTGCCGGTTCATTATTTGACTACTAAAGTCACAAATATTTACGTTAAGATAAGTAAAAATACAATTTGGCTATTGCTGTAAACCATATAAAATAGGCACATCCAACAAATAAAATGGACTCATATGATATGATCAACAAATAATTAATTATGCCACTGGTAACAATAGCAGAGTAAGGATGTCAGGAGTTTTTCATGATCACATGCTCTACCAGATCGGCGACATGTTCACAGGTATCACAGGCCGTCTCCATCACATTGTAGATTTCTGTCCAGACCGTAGTGGCACGGGCATCTTTCTGGGTCAGATACAGTTTACGCACAGCTTTGATGTAAAGGGCGTCGCCCTGTTCTTCCAGCCGGTTCAGTTCTATGATGGCTTCCAGCAAGGATTTGGGTTTTTTAAAATTTACAAATTCCTGAAATACATTCAGAAGCTTATCACAGCATTTTTTGATGATGCCGGCAAACAGGACAGCATCATCTTGGATGTGCTGTATATTGAACATATATATTTTCAGCAGGACGTCCTCGATAGCGTCGGTGACATCATCGATCTGATCGGTGATGGCCATGATATCTTCCCGTTCGATCGGGGTGATGAACTCCCGTACCAGTTCGTTGACCAGATGGTGCTTCTGCTCATCGGCCTCGTGCTCGATGGCATGAAGTTTTTTCATGTCTTCATCAAGGCGCTCGACCCGGAAATCGGCGAGGATGCGCTCCAGTTCCCTTGCCGCACGGCAGGAAATTTCCATCAGGGACTCCAGCATTAAAAAATAATTGTTATACTTTTTTTTGGCCATCGGCAGACACCTCGTTACATTATTATTTTGATTGAGCAACTATTAAAATATATAAAGAAATAATTTGGACATCAGAAAACCCACCAGGCCGCAGCCGGGAAAGGTCAGCGCCCATGCCAGCAGCATCTCTTTTACGATGCCCCAGTTCAGGGAGGAGAGACGCTTGGCAGCACCTACGCCCATGATGGCAGTTGTTTTCGTGTGGGTCGTGCTGACCGGCATGCCGGTCAGCGAAGAAATCAGCAGACAGCCGCCGGCCGCTAGGTCAGCAGCAAAGCCTTGATATTTTTCCAGCTGCACCATATTCATACCGACGGTCTTGATAATACGCAGTCCGCCTACGGATGTCCCCAAAGCCATGACGCCGGAGCATAGAAGCATCAGCCAGAGCGGCACTGCAAAGCTGCTGGCATCCGCTTGTCCTTTGGCAAGAAAGATGCCCAGCAAAAAGACGCCCATAAACTTTTGGCCGTCTTGCGCCCCATGCATAAAGGCCATCAAGGCTGCTCCGGTGATCTGGGCACCTTGAAAGAAATCTCCGGTTTGGCGGCGGTCTATCCGGCGGCAGATACGTTCAATCAGCTTTACGGTGACAAAGCCCAGACCGAAGCCGGCCAGCAGGGAAAAAATCAGGCCATACAGCACCTTTATCCATTCTGCGCCGTTGATTCCGTCTAAACTGCCGTGAACCGCGATCGCCGCCCCGCTTAAACCGGCAATCAGAGCATGGCTTTCGCTGGTCGGGATACCGAACCACCATGCCGCCGTAGCCCAGATGACGATGGCAAATAGCGCGGCGCAGAGGGCAGTCAGGGCTTCTTGGGCGTTGCCGCCAAAATCCACCATATTATAGATGGTCATGGCAACCGAGGCATTCAGTGCCGTCATGGCCAGAATCCCTAAGAAGTTAAATATGGTGGCCATCAGAATGGCTCTGCCCGGAGGCATGGCACGCGTTGAGATACAAGTGGCAATGGCATTGGGAGCGTCAGTCCAGCCGTTGACAAGGATCACGCCGATAGTCAGCAGTGACACAAAGGCAAACGGCGGGCTGGCAGTCAGAGACTGTATAAAATTAGGGAAATCAATACTCATAATTTTCCTGCCTTGATCTTATATTCAGAAAAGTGCAAAAGCGACTGCGAAACATGCAATGGCACATGGAACAGTATAGCATATATCCTGACGGATTTCTACATTACTTTTTTAAATAGTAAAATGATAGAAATCATTATATTTTTATTAGTATTGAAATAACCGCTTATTCCCGATATAATAACTTACATGAACGATAAAACATACGAATATGAGGCCATAATAAAGGCGGCCGATAAAGGTGGCGCATATGTTGTTTTTCCCTACGATATCCGCAATGAGTACGGCAAAGGACGGGTCAAGGTCCATGCCACATTTGACGGCGTGCCGTATGACGGGAGCATTGTCAACATGGGCGTTAAAAATGCGGACGGGTCGGTCTGCTATATAATCGGCATTTTAAAGGACATCCGCGCTAAAATCGGCAAACAGGCCGGTGATACTGTGAAAGTCACTATAATTGAAAGAAGATAGGAGAGGAAGCTGATGAAACCCAAAATATTCTCGGCCGCCTTTGCAGGCATTTATCCGATGTACATTCAAAAAGCGGAAAGAAAAGGGCGCACCAAAGAAGAAGTTGACATGATCATCTGCTGGCTGACCGGCTATGACACACCAGGATTACAGGCGCAGATCGACAGCGGTGCTGATCTTGAAACATTCTTTGCCGCCGCGCCACAGCTTAACGCCAATGCCGGCAAGATAAAGGGGACTGTCTGCGGGGTCAGGGTAGAAGAAGTGGAAGACCCGCTCATGCAGAAGATCCGCTGGCTGGACAAACTGGTAGATGAACTGGCTAAAGGCAAGGCGATGGATAAAATACTTAGGGCATAGATAATAACGTAGCCATCTTTTCATGCAACTCACCTGCTAAAAAAGCAACTCACGGATATTCTATTGAATAAAGATACCTCCTAGCTATAATGAGTTTATACAAACTGAATCAGTCGCACTGAGACAGGTAAACTTAGATAATAACAAGGAGGATTTGTTCATGGGAAGCATTATATTTTTCTTTTTGGCGGTAATCGAGGCAGGATTAATGATCTGGGCACTTATTCGGGAGGTGGATCTTACCAAGGAAAGAAGTATTGTCAGAATCGGCGAGTTTTTGACCTTATCGGCATTGGTGCTGACAGGTGTCCTGGAATGGGGGTTCCGCTATTATCTCATCATGCTGGTCTTATTCTTTCAGGCCTTGTCGGGAGCTATCAAGCTGGTGAAAAATAACCGGAAAGAAGTTGAGTTCCGTATCGGCAGAACGATCGGCGGCAGCTGCGGAAGGATCTTCGGGTATTATATGGCATTGTTGATGGCCTTCATCTTCCCGCAGACGGAAGCGGTCGCGCCGGACGGACCGATGAGCATAGCATACAGCAAGTCAACATGGACGGATGAAAGCCGGATCGAAACATTTGCAGACAACAGCGGCGAAGAAGCGACGCCCAGCCGGAAGCTGACGGTAGAGTTCTGGTATCCCGACGAAATCAGCGAAGAGACATATCCGCTGGTGGTTTTTTCCCACGGAGCCAATGGATTTTCCGGCAGTAATGTTTCCACTTTTAAACAGCTGGCGTCTCATGGCTATGTAGTGGCGAGCATCGGCCATACCTATCATGCCTTTTATACCCAAGATGAAGACAATAATATCACGGTGATTGACACGGAGTTTTTTAACCAGGTCATGTCGCTATCATCAATGGAGGACGGAGAAGAGAAATACAATCTGAACAATGAATGGCTTATGCTTCGTGTCGAAGATGAGGATTTTGTTCTGGATACTATTTTACAGCATGCCGAGGCGGCGGGAGCAGAAGCCCCCTACAATCTAATCGACACGGAAAGGATCGGCTTGTTCGGACATTCACTCGGCGGTGCTTCGGGTGCGGCTCTGGGACGGATGCGTGACGATATTGATGCGGTCATTGATATAGACGGTTCCATGTTAGGTGAGGTGGCTGACTTCCGGAACGGCCAAGAAATCCTGACCGAGGATCCTTATCCGGTTCCGCTCCTGAATCTCTATGCGGAAGATCATTATGAAGCGGCACAGGCCGAAATCGAAGAAAATCCCGGTATGGAGTATTATAATTTTCATGCTACGGAACATGCCATAGAAGCATATGAAGTGGTTTTATTGGATGCCGGCCATCTTAACTTCAGCGACTTACCTTTGTTTTCCCCGCTCCTTGCCAAAGCAATGGGAGTCGGAACGGTCGATGCCCGGTATGGGATTGAGATGATGAATTTTGTCGTACTGGAGTTTTTCGACAGTATCTTAAAAGAAGGCACCAAACCGGATTTGCGGAAGGAATATTAAGAATCATAAAAGCAAGAATCAAAAGCAAGAAATCAAAAGCAAGAAATCAAAAGCAAGAAATAAAAGGAATAATCAGCCTATGAGAGTAGTCATGAGAAGGGTACGGAATAAAGATGAAGAACAGGTAGTCTTGGAATGTGTGGAAATGACCAAGGAATTTGAGAATATCAAGTGGTTTGTCCAGAACCAGACCCGTACCCTGAGCGGGTATCAGGATGACAAGGTGTATAACATCCCGGTAGAAACTGTCCTCTATTTCGAGACAGTGGACGAAAAGGTATTTGCCTATACCGGGAAGCAGGTTTATGAAATCAAGCGGCGGATGTATGAAATCGAAGCAGAGTATCGGGAATGGCATTTTATCCGCTGTTCCCGGCAGGTCATCCTGAATCTGATGAAACTAAAATGTATCAGCCCGGAAATCAATGGACGTTTCATAGCGCATATGAAGAATGAGGAGCAGCTGATTATTACCAGACAATATGTACCGGACTTAAAGAAGGCGGTCATCGGCGAGAGGAGAAAGTAAACATGGAATTAAGAGCCAACCTAAATATTAAACAGATTATTATTAACTTCATGCTTATTTCGGCCTGCATCACGGCAGCTATGGGTATCCTAGGAGTGATGTTTCTGCCCGATCTTAGAGTAACTTACAACAGCTTTTTTACCCCGTTCATGTTTGCCGCTATCAGCATGTTTCCCTCGCTGGCCTATATATCGCGCCGGATCCTTTCAAAAGCCCAGATGATTCGGCGGATGATCCTCCATTTTTTCCTGTTGGAAGCGTCGGTCCTGGGCTTTGCGTATTTTGCGGATGTATTGATAAGTCCCGAGATAACGGCGTCTTTAGCGCTATCCGTGCTGATAATCGATGCGGTAATGATAGCATTGACGATGGTGAATACCGGCCGTGTGGCGGCAGAGTTTAATGAAGCCTTGAAAAAAATGCAGGAACAGCTGGAATAGTAAGCGGCGGCGGTAACAGACCGACCAATAATCATTGTATTCGCCGTATTATTCGATAAATACGGCCTTCATAAGCCTGTAAATTGCCGGTGGCAGCTTGGTAATTACTCAATACCAGTTCCTGCTTCTGATTTCCGGCACCCTGCTGTCCGGATAAGCTTGCCGGACATTTCTTCACATGCCGGCTCAGATTACAGATGATCCAATAGGTTTCACCGTCTAGGCTGCGGCTGTATGATAAGATATCCCGTCTGTTTTTATGGAAGAACCGAATATCACCGTAAACCAGTAGGTTATTTTTCTTTCTTAAGCCGATCATCTCACGATAAAAAGCTAGGACGGAGCCAGGTTCGTCAGCCTGTGCCTCGGCATTGCAGTTTAGTTCATCGCCGTCGCCGCCAATCCAGGGAACCGCGTCTGAGAAGCCGCCAATAGCCGACCACTGCATCGGAGCCCGCGCATGGTCGCGGCTGCCGGCCAAGATATGCAGAAAAGCTTCTTCTTCCGGCATATCAGCGCTGAGCTCACGGTATTTATTTAAGCTTTCCACATCCCGAAAGTCACCGATGTCTTTATAATCTTTATTGATCATCCCCAGTTCCTGGCCTTGGAAAAGAAACGGCGTCCCTTTAAGCGTTAGCTGGACAATAGCCAGCATCTTGGCCAGCTCAAAGCGGTATTGATGGCTGTGGTCCACTTTGGAAACCATCCGGGGATTGTCGTGGTTATCGAAAAAAAGCGCCATCCAGGAAGTATCCGCATAATGCTCCATCCAGTCCATGATATAGGACTTATAATAATTAAGGTCATACTCATAACGGTCAAAACGGGCATGGCCGCTTGTCTCCAGATGGTCAAAGGAGAATATCATATCCAGCTCGCCCCGGCTTTCGTCCGTCAGCAGTTTACCCGTCTTCATGCCGATTCCCGGCGTCTCGCCCACAGAAAAAGCCTTATAAGGCGCAAAGGCTTCCCGCTGCATTTCCTGTAGATAGCGATGCAGGTTCGGGCCGTAAAAATAATGCTCGATGCCCGTGAAGCCCATCAGGATACCGATAAAACCGTTGCCGTCCGGCAGTTTTCCGTCCGCTGTCCTAGTCTTGGAGATATAGTTGATCACGTCCAGCCGGAAGCCGTCCACCCCTTTTTCCAGCCACCAGCGGATCATCCCGTATACATCCTGCCGCAGTTGCGGATTATCCCAGTTCAGATCCATCTGCTTCTTGGAAAACAGATGCAGGCCCCATGATTGTTGTGCAGAATACTCGTTCCAGGCGCTGCCGCCAAAGAAAGAGGTCCAGTTATTGGGCTTCTCGTGCAGGAAATAGTAGTCCCGGTATGCCGAAGCAGGGGAGCGGAGGGCAGCCTTGAACCAAGGATGCTCATCCGAGGTATGGTTTACCACCAGATCCATCACCAGCCGCATCCCGCGGTCATGCACTTCCTTAAGCAGTGTGTCAAAGTCCTCCATCGTTCCGAACTGCGGGTCTATGCTATGATAATCACGGATGTCATAGCCGTTATCGTCCCCGGGTGAGTCATAGATCGGCGAGAGCCACAGCGCATCAATGCCCAGCGCCTTCAGATAATCCAGCCGGGACAGTAGCCCTGGAAGATCCCCGATGCCGTCCCCGTTGCCGTCCATGAAACTGCGCGGATATATCTGATAGAAAACCGCCTCCTTCCACCAGATGCGGGATGTTTCACGCCGCGGCTCATGTCCGAGCGTATCCGGCGCCTGGTTCAGCAAGGCCAGCAAGGCGTCAAAAAATCCGGTGCCCAGCTTCTTTCCGGCCAGCTTATCCAGCCGCCCCAATGAAATATTACCCGTCAAAGGATTGAAGACCAGCCGCCGCGGCAGGCCGGACTGCAATAAAATCTTGCTGATAACGTCATAACCTAGCGGATGGTCATACAGATCCCGCAGCTTACTTTTTCTTGTAAACATCATCTTAAGCCTCCCTCGAAACCTCGTTTAAGCCTCCCTCGAAACCTCGTTTAAGCTTCCGTTGAAACCCCGTTTAAGTCTCTGAGCCAGATTCGCCGGGCGTTGCCAAGCCGCCCTGTTTTGCCAGTTCATTATGTTCCGCCAGTTCACCGCGTTCCGTCAGTTCCCTGAGGATGTTTTCATGCATCTTCCGGTCGATCCGGTATTTGCTGCGGTACAGCAGATAGCTGCCAAGAATACAGAACATCGGGAACAGAAGCATGGCCGCCTTCATCATCAACAGGCCTTCCTCCGTAACGTCGGCGGCAGATTCGGCATCCTTGATCCCGGAAACGATGATAACCGCGCCGACGATTCCGCTGGCAACCGCCCCTCCCATCTTATTAATAAACGGCTGGAGGGAAAAGGAGATCGAATCATTGCGTTTGCCCAGTTTCCAGTGTCCGTAATCCACCGAGTCCGCTAGGAACATCAGCATCATGATCTGGACAAAGGCCTGGCCGACAAACAGCAGCACGCCGGATATACCGATCAGCACCATATTGTTATTGGGAGAGAAGAAGAACAGCAGGTAGCCGGCCAGCACCAAGACAATTGCTAGGCTGAACAGCGTTTTCCGCTCATAGCGTCTGGCAAATAGCGGAAAGACGATCAGGGCGGCAATCTGCGAGATGCCGAGTATCGCCGCAAAGATAGAATACATCCCTTCATCCCCGTAGGCATATTTGAAAAAGTAAAGCCCGAAGCTCGTCGTCGTCATATAACCGATCATAAACAGTGCCATCGCCAATGCCGTCACTGTGAGCTGGTCGTTTTTAAAGATGACCGCCAGAAGCTCACGCAAAGAGGTATGCTGCTTCTGGTCCTTGATCTGATGTGATTCCTTGACGCCCAATAAAGTAACCAGCTGGCCGGCCCACATGACAGCCACGACCAGTCCCGCAAATATCAGATAAGCCTTGGGAAGGCCGCCGAGGCCGGGGCTCCATGCGGTCGTAATCGGTACAATACCGGCAACCACGAAAAACAGCCCCACATTGGCACAGATCCGGGCAAGCGCGCCGATCTTTTCCCGTTCGCTCTGCATCAGGCTGAGCGACGGCAGCATCGACCAATAAGAAATATCATTGATGGTGAAACTGACACCCCATGCCACATATAAGATCCCGAATAGAATCAGATAGGCGGTACCGCTCAGGCCGAAATCAACAAACAGCAGGATTGTAAGGAGGCCGGAGAGAAAGGCTCCCAAGGCAATCCACGGCTTGAATTTGCCAAACCGTGACCGGGTATTATCGACAATCAGCCCCATGACCGGATCGTTGCAGGCATCAAACACCCGCGCCGCCAGAATAATACCGTTGACCCACCAAAGGATATCGGTTGGTATCTTAATGACATCCGTAAGATAAAACATCAGGAACATACTGATCAGCGAGTAGACCATGTCCCGACCGATGGTTCCGATTCCAAAAGTAAAACGGTTACGTTTATAATTCTGATTCATATACTCTGCCCCTCCTTCATTGGACCGCCTTCCACCGCCACTAGGTAGAGATTGGAACCGAAATCACCTAGCAGCCGCGTATTGGCATTATAATGGCTTCCCATAAATTGATTGTTAAGTACGATCCCCTGTTTTAACAGCCGTCCGTCACCGGCATAGGCCTCGACGCAGTCATTCAGCGCATATACACGGTTGACCATCCGTAATAGCAGCCCGTCCGGATTAAGCGAAAATGGCAGCACATGTTTGATAAGACTGCCGAACCGCTTGACAAACAGCCGCTGCGGCTTAGTGGTGACCCGGTAACGCCGGTCGTCGGCCAGATCCGCCAGAGCCAGGATGTCATATCCCGGGCTGGCTTCCGTCAGGACTTGAAAATGCCCGGCAACCGCCTTTTCATCATCGTCATCGGTACATTGCCATTGAACCGTCCCCGCCCTGACCGGCGTAAGCCGCCGGAACCGCCCGAACTGCAAGGTGTTGCGGTGAAGTTTATAGAAGGCAATCTGCTCCCTGATTTCCGCCCGCTCCATCCGGGAAAGGTATTTCAGTTCCAGCTCGTACCCTAGACAGCCGAAGCAGGACGCATGGAACCGCGAGGACAGCGGGCTTAAACGCAGGGTCTGCTGGTGGGGGGCATCCGATACATGGGCACCGAAGGCGGACGGCGGATAGAGATAAGATAAACCGCCCTGTATCGCCAGCCGCTCAATCGGGTCAGTGCAGTCCGAGACCCAGACCTGCGGCCCGAAACTCAGCATACCTAGGTCAAAACGGTTACCGCCGCTGGAACAAGTCTCCAGCAGGACCTGGGGACGGGGTTCAAAGATCCGCCCTAGGACATCATAAAGCCCCAATATATAACGATGAAAAAACTCTCCTTGGCCGTTAACAAATGCCGAATAAGCATCGCTGATATGCCGGTTCATATCCCATTTAACATAAGAAACCGACGCGTCATCCATCACACCGCCGACTGCGGTGACGATATAGTCCCGCACCCGCGGGTTGCACAGGTCTAGGACCAGCTGGTTTCTACCATAGGAAGGCCGCCGTCCCGGGATACGGACCGCCCAGTCGGGATGCTCCCGGTAAAGCTTTGAATCCTCATTGACCATTTCCGGCTCAAACCAAAGCCCAAAATCCATTCCCAGCCGGTTCAGCCGGCGGGAAAAAGCGGCAAGGCCATGGGGAAATTTCCTTTTGTTCACCTGATAATCACCAAGCCCGGCCTGATCATCGTTCCGCTTGCCGAACCAGCCGTCATCAAGGACAAACAGCTCAATGCCAAGCGAGCCGGCCAGCCTAGCGGTTTTCATCAGCTTGCGTTCGTTGAACTTGAAAAAATGGGCTTCCCAGCTGTTATAAAGAACCGGACGCTCCCGCCCCTGCCAATATTGCGGCACAATATGACGGTTAATAAAATCATGAAAATGGCGGCTCATCCCATGGAAGCCCTGATCGGAACAAGTCATGACCGCCTGCGGCGAAGTAAAGGAATCCCCCGCTTTCAGCTCCCATTCAAAGCAATGCGGATTGATCCCCAGCATCACTCGGACCAGCCCGAACGGGGACAGTTCGGCGCAGCCGAAATGATTCCCGCTGTAAATCAGGTTAAACCCATATACCATACCATGATTTTCATCCGCCCGCTCACTGGCTAGGATAAGCCCGGGGTTGTGGCGGTTGGAACTAGCGCCGGTAGCAGAGCTGTTGACATACATCCCCGGCATCAGCTGCCGCTCGTGCCGATGCGCTTCCTTGATCCAGTCGCCGTCTAAGGTGATCAGCCGGTAGCCCTGATCCGGCATGTCGAACATCATACTCATAAGCCGGCGGATAACCAAAGTGCTGTCTGATGAAGCGGAATCATCGGATATTTCATCAGGTTCCCTGCCAAGATTTTTTAAGACGCAATGCCTAGCAATGACATCCGTCTGGGCAAAAACGGTATAATAAAGGCTCAGAGCAATCTGGCCGGCCTGATCGGTCATGACTATTTCCAAGGTCTGACCTTCATCGCCTTTAGCATGAGGCAGTTCCGCCGGCGGCACACAACCGCTTGTAATGTGATAGGAACGATAGACAAGGTCATTCGTAAAGCTCCCATCCGGCATTTTGATCTCCGCCGGACTATAGCGGTAATCACCTTTCCCGATGCCCGACCACTCCAGACAAAGATGGTCAAGACAGTATAACGGATCCGAGGGCTCATAAAGCACCGAAGCACCGATCACGGCAGAACGCTTAAGCGCCAGAGCGTCCACCGGCTGCCGCACCAGCTTCGGCCCATAATAAATATGTTCCGGATGCCCGTAAGCCGTAATACGGAAAACATAGGAAGTATGATCCGTATCTAGCCAGAAAACCCGCTGATCTTTTTCATGGGTAATCAGCCCCGGCATCTTATCATAACTCATACCCGAATCGACCTTGTTATTAAAATCCGTCGTCATGTCAGCAGTCATAAATGATAAGCCTCCCCGGCAACATATTCCTGATAAAGCATTTCCGTCACGCCGCCCTGGGCGATGACCTCACTATAGAAACGGCCGCTTTTTTTGATCGTCCTTTGCTGCGTCTCATAATCAATATGAACGATACCGAACCGGGCGCTTTCCCCCTCCAGCCATTCAAAATTATCACAGAAGCACCAGTGATAGTAACGCTCAACCGGAAGTTCCTCTTCGCACAGCGCTTTCAGATGTTCATAGATGTAGCGGCACCGGAAGTCATCCTGATTATCACAAGTACCGTTTTCAGTTATGTAGATCGGGCGGTCAAGGATCGCATACAGCTCACGGGCGCATTGTATGATTCCCGAAGGATAGATTTCCCAGCCAAGATCATTCTTGGCAACATCCGGCGCGGTTCCGTCACCGAGCCGGCTGACCGTAGAGCGGGTATAATAATTAAGGGCTAAGAAATCCGCGTATTCGCCGGGGGTAATGTCGATAATATTCCGCAGCGGCGGCCGGAAATAACCGGTCAGGCATGCTTTGGCAAGGGCTCCTTGAAACATCCACCGGCTGATCTTCGCAAAACTAGTATGCAAAGGGTTTTTCCGGTCGGCCGGAGCAAAAACCCTGGCGTGATGTGCATAACCGACTTTTGTGTCATGATAGCCCATTTTCCGGCGGAGCCGGTGAATCATCCGGTAAGAACGGATATGACAAGCGGCCATGACCGACATTACCTTGGAAGCCAGCATAACCGAATCTTCCCCCGGCGGAAAGCCGCCGTCATAATAACCCAGTGTCGCGTAGACATTGGGCTCATTTACTGTAATATATTCCGCCACCAAGTCACCAAAAGCCCGCACGGCAAACGAAACATACCGTAAAAAAGCTGAGATATTCTGTTCATCGGCAAACCCGCCCTGACTTTCAAACCACATGGGGTTTGTAAAATGATGCAAGGTCAGAAGCGGCTCAATGCCGCGTTTTTTCATGTATTTAAGCAGTTTTCGATAATATCGTACCGCCTCTTTGTCCCAAGAACCTTCTTCTGGCTCCAGTCTGGCCCACTCAATCCCCAGCCGGTAATGCCTGATCCCCATGCTATGCATCAGGTCGATGTCCTCCCGCCAGAGTTCGAGATGGCGGTTTGCCCGACCAGGGCTAGAACCGTCCTTGATTTTACCAAGCCGATACCAATGATTCCAGTTATGATCAACATCCCCGCCTTCAATCTGCGCCGGTGCGCTGGACACCCCCAGCTGCATGCCGGGCAACAAACGAAACACCATATAATACCCTCCTTCCCATTATTTAACCTCACAAACTACCATACAACTAAAAGTATAGCAAACCCGTTAAATGAAAGCAAGTTTCTATAATCAACGTTTTATTATCGCTGTAAGCTGTTTCTTGCTGAAATTAACCATTTACCGGTTCGTTCCCCGCCGCTCCGCCAGCGTACCGCGTAAGCTATGACAAATCAATTCAATATTGTGCTTGTGTAAAGGGTATGTTACTATATGTAACAGGCATAAACAACAACGGAGGATAAATATGGCGACAGAACTGAATGTTAAGAAAATATGCGAAGAGAACGGGATTCAGATGATTGACTTTAAGATGATTGACCTAGATGGGAGATGGCGGCACATCACGATTCCGGTGAGCCGGTTTGACGAAAAGCTGTTCCAGTACGGAATCGGATTCGATGGATCAAATTACGGTTATGCACCGGTGGAAAAAAGCGATATGGTGTTTATTCCCCGGCCGGAGTCTTCGGTCATCGATCCCTTTGAGAAGGTTCCCACGCTGTCTATGTGCGGGGATGTCTATATCATCGAAGCACAGGAAAACATTCCTTTTGACCAGTATCCCCGCAATGTCAGCCTGCGGGCGATTGAATATATGAAAGGAAGCGGCATCGCTGACCGGATGCTGATCGGGCCGGAGTTTGAGTTCTACCTCCTCGATCATGTTGCCTATGATATCCAGCCGCAGAACACCTTTTTTTCCATAGATGCGGCTCAGGCCGTCTGGAACCGGGGCATGGTCAACAATGCCGGTTATCAGATCCCCTATAAAGGCGGCTATCACATCGGCGCGCCTCATGATATGGGCTGTGACTTGCGGAGCAAGATGTGTCTGATGCTGGAAGACTGGGGAGTCAAGGTGAAATATCATCACCATGAAGTCGGCGGTCCCGGCCAGATGGAAATAGAAGTGGAGCTCGGTGATATGGTCGATATGGCCGATGGGACCATGCTGGTAAAATATATCATCAAGAATGCTGCCGTACAAGCCGGCAAGACCGCAACTTTCATGCCCAAACCGATTTATGAGGAAGCCGGTAGCGGCATGCACGTGCACATGCTACTCTACAAGGACGGCCAGCCGATTTTCTACGATCCGCAAGGCTATTCCGGCCTAAGCCAGACCGCCCACTATTTTATCGGCGGGCTGTTAAAGCATGCCGCGTCTTTATGCGCGTTTACGAATCCCTCGACCAATTCCTTCAAGCGTCTGGTACCAGGCTATGAGGCACCGGTGACGATCGGCTATGCAACAGCAAACCGCAGTGCCGTCGTCAGGATACCGGCTTATGCCAAAGCGCCGGAGGCCAAGCGTTTTGAACTGCGTTGCCCGGATGCCACCGCCAATCCTTACTATGCCTATGCCGCCATCCTGATGGCGGGCTTGGACGGGATTGAAAATAAAATAGATCCCCGGGAAAATCACTGGGGACCTTATGACTTTAACTTGTATGAATTATCCAAGGAACAGCAGGCGGCCATTCAATCCCTGCCCCGTTCGCTGCGGGAGGCGTTAAAAGCATTGGAACAGGATCACGATTACCTGACCAAAAACAATGTTTTCCCAGAAAGACTGATCAATATATGGATTGAGAGAAAGCGCAAGGAACTGATCCGGATCGAACAGATTCCGCACCCGGCCGAATTTGAGCAGTATTACGACTTGTAAAAGACAAAATATCTTATCGGATCATATATAATTTTCGCATATAACTGGGTCTTGACAAATGGCAATCATTTGTATATAATAATGATATCAAATATATATCAATATAAATACATACAAATAAAATCAGAGGAGGGTTTATTATGTCACAGACCAGTCAAGAATCAGAAAGCAAACTTGTTTATGAGGAGAAACAGGCAAAGTCATATGCCGGCATGCCAATATTGATCATCAATATCCTGCTCATGCTATTGAGTATCTTTATTTTCGTCGTAGCTGTCGTCCTCATATCTGTCAGCGGCGGCAACGACACATTGTTCGGGGTACTGCTCCTTATCGTCTCGCTTTTGTATTCATCTATAGTCGGGCCGATCCTTTTTGCCGGGCTTAAGATACTGGGGCCCAACGAGGCATTGGTGCTGACTTTCTTCGGTAAATACTACGGAACCTTGCGCGGAGCCGGATATTTCTTTGTCAATCCCTTTGTCAGCGCGATCAATCCGGCCGCGGATACGGCAACCACCACCGGCAAGACCGGCACTCCTGAACAGCCGCTCAAAGTTTCGGCAGCGTCACTCCAGTTAGATATGGGTCTTCAGAAGAAAAATAAGAAGATATCCCTAAAAGCCATGACGCTCAGTAATGACAAGCAAAAGATCAATGACCAGCTGGGCAACCCGATCGTCATCGGTATCGTTGTCATCTGGAAGGTGGCCAATACAGCTAAGGCCGTATTTAACGTCGATAATTATAAGGAGTTCCTGTCCATCCAGTGTGATTCGGCACTCAGGAATATCGTCAGGCTTTATCCCTATGACTGTGCCGGAGAGAATATTGACGGTTCCGGCGAAAAATCCTTGCGCGGGAGCAGTGATGAGGTTTCCCAGCGACTGAAGGAAGAGATCCAGGCAAAGGTCGAAATAGCCGGCTTGGAAATCACGGAGGCGCGCATCACCCACTTGTCTTATGCCCAGGAGATAGCCGCCGCGATGCTGCAAAGACAACAGGCTTCGGCTATAGTGGATGCCAGACAGATGATCGTGGACGGTGCGGTAGGCATGGTGGAAATGGCCTTGGCTAGGCTGAGCGACAGCAATATCGTGGATTTGGATGAGGAACGTAAAGCAGCAATGGTAAGCAACCTGCTGGTAGTCCTGTGCGGCAATAAGGATGCCCAGCCGATCGTCAACAGCGGGACCCTTTATTAACCCATTGAGGAGATAAGATTTGGAAAATAAAGACAATGGTAAAAAGCAAGTGCCGCTGCGTTTGTCGACATCACTTTGGCGGGAACTGAACGCATGGGCGGAAGACGATTTCCGGTCCCTGAACGGGCAGATAGAATATCTGTTGACAGAGTGCGTCAAGAAGAGAAAGGGAAGAGCCGCGCAGGAACCGGAAAGCTGATAGAAGATAGTAAGACATGATACAGAAATGACAAGACGAGATATGATATAAAACAAAGGCGCCATATTTTTGCTGGGAAGCGAAGATCATGGCGCTTTCACTGATGTGTCAGCACATTTGGATGGGTTTTAACGAACGGAACCGGCCATGCTAAAATGCCGGCAGGATGAGGGAAAGAGATGGTCAGATATAATAACATTTTATGAATTTCTTCCATTTCTGTTACCAAAAAAGATTGAAAAGAACCATGAAGTGTGCTAATATCAAATTCAGATTTAATAAATGGAGGATACTTACATGGCACAGTTATGGGGCGGGCGTTTTACCAAAAAAACAGAAGATGCGGTTTTTGAGTTCAATGCCTCCCTGCCTTTTGACAAGCGGTTATTTGAGCAGGATATCGAGGGCAGCATCGCCCATGTCGTGATGCTGGAAAAACAAGGCATCCTGTCTCAGGAGGAAAAGGATATCATTGTCAAGGGTCTGGTCGGCATCCGTGAGGATGTACAAAGCGGCCGGCTGGCGATTACCCATGAATATGAGGACATCCATAGCTTTGTGGAGACGGTTCTGACGGAACGGGTCGGCGCGGCCGGCAAGAAACTGCATACGGGACGGAGCCGTAACGATCAGGTTGCCTTGGATATGAAGCTGTACACCCGTCAGGAAGTCATTAGAACGGCCGGCGGTATCTACGAGCTTTTGGAAACGCTAATGAATCTGATGGAAAACCATCTCACTACTTATATGCCGGGTTTTACCCATTTACAGAAAGCCCAGCCGACCACCGTTGCCCATCATATGGGTGCCTACTTTGAAATGTTCAAACGGGACAGTGACCGCCTGCATGACATTTACCGGCGGATGAATTACTGCCCCTTAGGCTCCGGTGCTTTTGCCGGGACCACCTACCCGCTTGACCGGAGCTATACCGCCTCCCTGATGGGTTTTGAGGGGCCGGCGCTCAACAGTATGGACGCGGTCTCCGACCGTGATTACATCATTGAGTTTTTAAGTGCCCTTGCGACGGTCATGATGCATCTGAGCCGTTTCAGTGAGGAAATCATCCTATGGAATTCCAACGAATACCGCTTTATCGAGCTTGATGATGCCTACGCAACCGGCAGCAGCATCATGCCCCAGAAGAAAAACCCCGACATCGCCGAACTCATCCGCGGCAAGACCGGCCGCGTATACGGCGCCTTACTGGCCATCCTGACCACCATGAAAGGACTTCCCCTGGCATACAATAAAGATATGCAGGAAGACAAAGAGGCCACCTTTGATGCCATCGACACAGTGAAGCAATGCCTGTACTTGTTCAACGGCATGCTTAAAACCATGAAGTTTAACGCCGGCACCATGGCAGCCAGTGCCATGAACGGTTTTACCAATGCCACCGATGCCGCCGACTATCTGGTCAATAAAGGCGTTCCCTTCCGGGATGCTCACAGCATCATCGGCCGGCTGGTACTATACTGTCTGAGTAAGGAAACCGGCAGCGCAGGTACATCCCCGAAAAAGATTTCCATAGAAGAACTTTCCATAGAAGAACTGCGAACCATCAGTGACGTGTTTGAAGAGGATATTTATGAGGCGGTCAGCCTGAAGGCCTGTGTGGAAAAACGGCTGACGCTCGGTGCTCCCGGCCAAGCGGCGATGTCAGAAGCCATAACCCTCAATAAGAAGTATCTGGCCACCTACTGGATCAAAGAAAATAATAATAACAACAAAGGAGACATACTGTGATGAGTGACAAGTTAAAGGCAGGAATATTAGGAGGAACCGGTATGGTGGGACAACGCTTCATCACCTTGCTGGAAAATCACCCTTGGTTTGAAGTGGCCGTGATTGCCGCCAGTCCCCGATCAGCCGGCCAGACCTATGAAGCTGCCGTGGGGGAGCGCTGGAAAATGCCGGTGCCGATGCCGGAAGCCGTCAAAGACCTTGTCGTCATGAACGTCAATGACGTAGAGCAAGTAGCCGCCGGCGTTGATTTTGTATTCAGTGCCGTGGACATGAGCAAAGATGAGATCAAAAAGATCGAAGAGGCTTATGCCCGGGCGGAAGTGCCGGTAGTCTCCAATAATTCGGCGCACCGGTGGACGCCTGATGTGCCCATGCTCATACCGGAAATAAACCCCGGACATATGCAGGTGATCGCGTCTCAGCAAAAGAGACTGGGGACGAAAAACGGTTTCATTGCGGTAAAGCCCAACTGCTCCATCCAAAGCTACACGCCGGTTTTATCCGCATGGCAGGAATTCGAGCCGACGGAGGTCGTCGTTACTACCTACCAGGCTATCTCCGGTGCCGGTAAGACCTTTAAAGACTGGCCGGAAATGGTGGAAAACGTGATTCCCTATATCGGCGGTGAAGAAGAGAAAAGTGAAAAAGAGCCCTTACGCATCTGGGGCGAAGTCAAGAACGGCGTCATTGAGCCGGCCGTGGCTCCGGCCATCACCTGCCAGTGCATCCGGGTGCCGGTCTTGAACGGACACATGGCGGCTGTTTTTGTTAACTTTAAGAACAAGCCCACTCTAGAACAATTGATCGACAAGCTTAAGAACTTCCAGGGCGAACCGCAGCGGCTGAATCTACCCAGTGCCCCGCAGCAGTTTATCCGGTATTTTGAAGAAGAAAACCGTCCTCAGGTAAAGCTGGACGTTGACTACGAAAACGGCATGGGCATTACGGTCGGACGGATCCGGGAAGACTCCCTGTATGATTTCAAATTCATCGGCCTGTCCCATAACACGGTGCGCGGGGCGGCCGGCGGCGGCGTTCTCAGTGCCGAACTGTTAAAAGCGCAAGGCTATATTAAAGCCAGGCTTCGGTAAACTGTTGGATTTTGTGTCAGTTTTATGGGGGATGGGGGGTAAATATGGACGAATTACGCTATCAAGTAGATTTGCTGAATGCAATCAATCAAAAGCTGTCCAATGATGAGAAAATGTACCGCCGGATCTGCAATACATCCAATAGCGCGTTTATTTATCAGGATCTTCAAGAAAAAAGCGTCCGTACAGCCGGCAACTGGAGTTTTTATTTTGATTTTACGATCAGCGATGCCAAAGATATCATACTTCTGTTTAACTATGTGGAAGAAAACTATGTAAGCGCACTCCACGATTTGCTGGATCTGGAAAACATTGGCCTGAAACGGGACAGTGCCATCATTAAGCTCCGTGGTTCCCATATCTGGGTAGAGTGTGAGGCCGCCGTCATCTATGATGATTTTGGCACCCCAGCGGAAAAAGTGCTGCGCTTTAAGAATATAACCAAACTGAAGAATCAAAACGATGAGCTGACCTATATGGCCTACTACGACATTCTGACCGGGCTTTACAACCGTAATTACTTTGTCCGTCTGCTGGGCGACTTTCTCCGGAAGGCCGAAGCGGCGAACGATATTATATCGGTTATGTTTGTTGATATTGATGATTTCCGGAAGGTAAATGACAGCATGGGGATTATCATCGGTGATGAGATCATGCAGCAGTTCGGGCAGTTCCTGAGCGAGTTTAAGAGCGAGCATGTCCTGGTGTCGCACTTCAATGGGGATATTTACTGTATTGCCATCTATAATCCGATGGGGAAGCGCAGCGTGGAAGCGATCTATAAGGCGCTCCAGGAGCGGCTGCGCTTGCCGTTTTCTCTCAGCACCGGCCAGGAAGTGACGATATCGGTCAGCGTCGGGGTGGCGGAATACCCTGAAGCCGCGCGGACGACCCTAGAGCTGATCAACTGTGCTGAAATCGTCATGTTCAAGGCCAAATCAAACGGCAGCGGGTCAATACAATATTTTGACGCACCGATATTGCAGGAGTTTCTTAATAACGTGGCAATAGAAAACAAGTTAAAGGAAGCTGTCTTTAATCAGAACTTCATGCTTCATTTTCAGCCCCAGTATACCATCAATGGTAAAAAGCTGCGGGGTATGGAAACCCTGATACGCTGGCGCGATTATGACGGGAAGATGATCAGCCCGATGACATTTATCCCGATTGCGGAAAAGAACGGCGCGATCATCCCGATCGGTACCTGGGTAATCGAAGAAAGCATCCGCATATATTCCATATGGAAAAAAAGCTACCGGCATAATATGATATTGTCCTTAAATATTTCCGCGATCCAGTATGCCAGAAAAGACTTTATCGATACCGTCATAAACATCATCGCCAAATATGGCGTGAATCCCAAGGAGATTGAGCTGGAAATCACGGAAAGCGTCCTGATCAATGATTTTAACGACATCACGGAAAAGCTGCATATCCTGAGAGAGTACGGAATCCGTATTTCGCTGGATGATTTCGGGACCGGGTTTTCTTCGTTGTCCTATCTGAAAGGCCTGCCCATTGATACGCTGAAAATTGACAAGAGCTTTGTTGATACCGTCATAACGGACAATAATACCCGGATCATTACCGAATCCATCATATATATGGTAAAAAAACTAGGATTTGAGACGGTGGCGGAAGGCGTTGAGACCGAAGAACAGTTTGAATACCTGAAGTCGATCGGCTGTGACTGCATCCAAGGATATTTGTTAGGGCGTCCGATGCCGCCGGGGGATCTGGAGAAAACGGTGCTTGAGCGCCTGTGACAGTTGCCTTATTTTTGTTTCATGGAGACACATTATGATAATTGGGCGTACTTCAGAAGTGAAATATTTGAATGCTTATTATGACCGCGAGGGAAGCCAGACCATTGTCATCTATGGTCAGAAGGGCATCGGTAAAACGGCGGTCATTAATGAGTTTATAAAGGACAAGCCATATTATTATTACCGGGCCCGTTCATGTTCTGAGCGGGAACAGCTTTACCAGTGGAGCAAAGAGCTGAGGAAGCAGGGGAAAAAGGTACAGAAGTATCCGGCTTTTACGGATGTTTTTGAGGCTGTTACCGAAACCGGAAGATTTAAAAAAGTGATTGTCATCGATGATTTTCATTATATCGTTAAAAACAGCCGTTCCTTCATGAAGGAACTGGTTGCTTTTGTCCACAGTCAGTGGAACAGCGGCCAGCTCATGGTGATTCTGTGCAGTTCTTCGATCGGCTGGGTGGAAAACAGCATGGTCGGGAAGATCGGGGAAGCGGCATATGAGCTGTCCGGTTTTTTGAAGATCAAGGAGCTTAGCTTTCAGGAAATGTCCGATTACTTTTCCGGCTTCCGGCTTGAAGAATGTGTCGAGGCCTATGCCATCTTGGGCGGCGTCCCGGGGATGTGGCAGTATTTTGACGATAAACTAAGCATACGGGAAAACATATGCCGGAATATCCTGTCTCCCCGGTGCTTTTTACACAAGCACGGAGAGCGCATAGTTGCGGAAGAATTACGGGAAACCGGCGTCTATAATACCATTCTGGCGGCCATCGCCGAGGGCAGCCATAAACTCAACGACCTTTACCTGCATACGGAGTTTTCGCGGGCCAAGATCAGCGTCTACCTGAAAAACCTGATGGAACTGGAACTGGTGGAGAAGGTCTTTTCCTACGATGCCGAAGGAAAGGAAAACGTTCAGAAGGGAGTTTACCGGATCAGCAACCATTACGTTGATTTTTACTTCACCTATTTTTATCCCCATATCAGTGCGTTGAACAGCTTAAGCGTAACAGAGTACTACACCCGTTACATTGCTCCTACCTTTAAAAGCTATGTCGCGGATTATTTCCGGATGGTGTGCACCCAGAAATTAGAGCAGTGGAACAAGCGGAACCGTTTGCCGTTTTTATATGAGCAGAGCGGGGAATGGGTCGGCAAAACCGGAACCATTGATATCGTGGCGCAGGACGACAACGCCAATACCCTGATCGGCCTTTGTAACTGGGAAAAACCCATGATGACATATGAGGATTATGAATGGCTGCTTTTTAGCACCGGCAAGGCCAAGCTGAAGCCGAATCATATATATCTGTTTTCCATCGGCCGATTTGATGAAAAACTTAATCTTGAGGCCAAGGTAAAGGCCAATATCAAGCTGATCGGCGTGGATGAATTTTAGGGATATATCGGATAGGATGAAAAAGAATGGGAAAGAGCCTGTATATTGCGGAAAAACCGAGCGTCGCCAGAGAATTTGCCAAGGCGCTCAAATTACAAACCATTAATAAGGACGGGTACATGGAGGCGGATGCGGCCATCATAACCTGGTGTGTCGGCCATCTGGTGACCATGAGCTATCCCGATGCATATGATGTGAAATACAAACGCTGGTCTTTAAGTACACTTCCCTTTATTCCGCAGGAATTTCAATATGAAGTAATAGAAAATGTCAAGAAACAGTTCAAGGTGGTCAGCACCCTCCTGCACCGTAAGGATGTTGACATTATTTATGTGTGCACGGATTCCGGACGGGAAGGTGAGTACATCTACCGGCTGGTGGAGCGTCAGGCCGGGCTTACCGGCAAGGAACGCCGCCGGGTCTGGATCGATTCCCAGACCGAAGCGGAGATCCTGCGCGGCATCAGGGAGGCGAAGAACCTCTCGGAATATGACAATCTGGGTTCAGCCGCGTATCTGCGAGCCAAAGAGGATTATCTGATGGGGATCAATTTTTCCCGGGTGCTTACGCTTAAATACGGTGATTCGGTGAAATCCTATCTGAAACTGGAAAAGGCCGTCGTCTCCGTGGGCCGCGTGATGACCTGTGTCCTCGGAATGGCAGTAAAGCGCGAACGGGAAATCAGGAGCTTTGTCAAGACGCCTTTTTACCGGGTGATTGCCCAGACGGAAATAGGCGGCCGTGACTGTGAAGCGGAATGGAAGGCCGTAGCAAATACCCGCTATTTTAATTCCCCGTTGCTATATAAAGAAAACGGATTTAAAGCGGAAGCCACGGCCCAGGAACTGATTACTTATCTGTCGCAGCCGGAACCGATGACGCTTATCGTTGCGCGGACAGAAAATAAAAAAGAGGTAAAGACCCCGCCCCTGCTTTACAATCTGGCCGAGCTGCAGAATGACTGTTCCCGTTTTTTCCGGTTAAGCCCGGATGAAACCCTGCGGATCGTCCAAGAGCTTTATGAAAAGAAGCTGACCACCTATCCTAGGACCGATGCCCGCGTACTGTCAACGGCAGTAAGCAAGGAAATAGCCGGCAATATCCGGGGGCTGGCCGCTTATGCTCCTTGTGGCAGCTATGCGGCGGAAGTGCTTAATAAAGAGCTGTACCGTGGCCTTATGAAAAGCCGTTATGTAAACGACAAACAGATCACCGACCATTATGCGATCATACCGACCGGTCAAGGGCTCAATAATCTTAGCGGTCTGTCCCCGGCGGCAGCGGGTGTCTATGAGATCATCGTCAGGCGGTTCCTCAGCATCTTCTATCCGGCGGCGGTTTACCAGAAAGTCAGCCTGACGCTGGACGGCAAAGGCGAAAAGTTTTTTATGAGCTTTAAGGTGCTTGCGGAGGAAGGCTATCTCAAGGTGGCCAGCCATTCTTATGGCAGGAAGAAAACGGAAAAAACCGCGCCGGCATCAGATGGGGATAAAGAGAATAATAGCAGCACAGATAAGCCGGAAGATATTGATGTCGGTAGTGACACAGAGTTTTGGAAGACATTGTCGGCACTGAAAAAGGGCAGGGAGCTGGAAGTCAGGAAGCTGGAAATAAAGGAGGGGGAGACCAGCCCTCCCAAGCGGTATAATTCGGGCAGTATGATACTGACGATGGAAAATGCCGGCCAGTTTATTGAGGATGAGGAGCTAAGGGCACAGATCAAGGGAAGCGGAATCGGTACTTCGGCGACCAGGGCGGAGATATTAAAGAAGCTGGTGACGATTAAATATCTTTCCCTGAATAAGAAGACCCAGATCATTGCGCCGACGCTGATGGGCGAGATGATTTTTGATATAGTGAACAATTCGATCAGGGCGCTGTTAGATCCGGCGCTTACAGCGAGCTGGGAGAAAGGGCTGACGATGGTCGCTGAGGGGGCAATATCTGAGGCGGAATATATGCGGAAATTGAGCGATTTTATATCGCGGCGGACCGATCAGGTTAAGCAGGCGGGGAACCAGGGGGATATGTACCGGTTTTTTGAGGCGGCCGCCGCCGGGTACAGGAAGAAGTAGTTAATAGTGGAGGATTCGAGGATTCATGGAAGATTTAAAGATTGTCAGTCTGTATGATCGGGATGAAACGATAGCTGGTGCGCTTCTGGAAACGGAGGAATATCCTTGGCAGATACTAGGGAAGATCAAAGAGTATATTCGGGAACTGGGAAATATGCTAGACCCGGAACGGTTTACGAAGGCGGCGCCTGATGTATGGATTGCCAGATCGGCTAAGGTGGCTTCATCGGCGTTTATTAACGGGCCGGCTATTATTGATGAAGAGGCGGAAATACGCCACTGCGCTTTTATCAGGGGAGCGGCGATTGTCGGGAAGAAGGCTGTGGTGGGGAATTCTACGGAACTGAAGAACGTGATTCTTTTTAATCGGGTCCAGGTACCGCATTTTAATTATATAGGGGACAGCATATTAGGCTTTCGGGCGCATATGGGGGCAGGGGCGATTACGTCAAATGTGAAAAGCGACAGTAGTTTAGTGAAGATTAAGCTGGGCGGGGAGTGTGTGGAGACCGGGCTAAAGAAATGCGGCGCAATGATCGGTGACGGCGTGGAAGTCGGGTGTAACAGTGTCTTGAATCCCGGGACGGTGATTGGGCCAAGAACGATTATTTATCCGCTTTCAGCGGTGCGGGGGTTTGTTCCGGCCGACAGTATTTATAAATGCCAGGGGGAAGTGGCCATAAAACTCTAATTAGGACTGGATTTTTTGTCGTAAGTATGCGAAAATAGGTAATGTGTGCAGGAAGATGTTTAAAGGATTTGGGCACTCAGTAATACATATTGAAAGGAGATTCACATGATTTATTCTAAAGAAGTGGAAGAGATGTGTAAGGTGGCGCAGGGCGTATGCCATGGCTGTGCTCCCATACCGGAAGAAGCAAAATGGGTGAAAGCCAAAGAAGTAAAAGATATTTCCGGCCTGACTCATGGCGTGGGCTGGTGTGCACCGCAGCAGGGTGCCTGTAAGCTGACTTTGAATGTAAAAGAGGGGATTATCCAAGAAGCTTTGGTTGAGACGATCGGCTGTTCCGGGATGACACATTCGGCCGCGATGGCCTCCGAGATCCTTCCTGGCAGGACGTTGCTTGAGGCACTGAACACGGACCTTGTCTGTGATGCAATCAATACAGCAATGCGGGAACTTTTCCTGCAGATTGTTTACGGAAGGACGCAAAGCGCGTTTTCCGAAGACGGGCTGCCGGTCGGCGCCGGTCTTGAGGATCTTGGCAAGGGGCTGCGTAGTCAGGTCGGTACGATGTACGGCACTCTGGAAAAGGGTCCCCGGTATCTGGAGATGGCGGAAGGTTATGTGACCGGCATTGCTCTTGACGATGAAGACCAGATTATCGGATATCAGTTTGTCAGTCTGGGCAAGATGACGGATTTTATTAAAAAGGGCGACGATCCGAATACCGCGTGGGAAAAAGCCAAGGGCCAGTACGGACGGGTGGCCGATGCGGTGAAGATCATAGACCCCAGACATGAATAGAAGAAGGAGGAAATAGATAATGGCTTTATTTGAATCATATGAAAGACGTATCAACCAAATCAATGAAGTACTTAACAGTTATGGAATTTCTTCCATCGAAGAAGCTGAAAAAATAACCAAAGATGCCGGCCTTGATGTCTATAAGCAAGTGGAAGGCATCCAGCCTATATGTTTTGAAAATGCCAAGTGGGCCTATGTCGTAGGTGCCGCGATAGCCATCAAGAAAGGCTGCCGCCGGGCTGCCGATGCGGCGGCGGCGATTGGCGAAGGGCTACAGTCGTTTTGTATTCCCGGCTCAGTGGCCGACCAGCGTAAGGTAGGATTAGGGCACGGTAACCTTGGCAAGATGCTGCTGGAAGAAGAAACCGAGTGCTTTGCTTTTCTGGCCGGTCATGAATCATTTGCCGCGGCGGAAGGTGCCATCGGTATCGCCGAAAAAGCCAATAAAGTGCGCCAGAAGCCTTTGCGCGTGATCCTGAACGGCCTTGGCAAGGATGCGGCACAGGTGATTTCCCGGATTAACGGCTTTACCTTTGTGGAAACGGAGATGGATTATTATGCTGGTGAAGTTAAGGAAATATACCGCAAGTCTTATTCCGAAGGACTGCGTTCGAAAGTAAACTGCTACGGCGCCAATGACGTAACGGAAGGTGTCGCTATCATGCACAAGGAAAAAGTGGACGTGTCCATCACCGGCAACTCCACCAATCCGACTAGGTTCCAGCATCCGGTTGCCGGCACTTATAAAAAAGAGTGTATGGAACAGGGGAAGAAGTATTTCTCCGTTGCCTCGGGCGGCGGTACAGGGCGTACCTTACATCCCGATAATATGGCGGCTGGCCCGGCTTCTTACGGCATGACGGATACCATGGGACGGATGCATTCTGATGCCCAGTTTGCCGGATCCTCTTCCGTGCCCGCCCACGTTGAAATGATGGGCCTGATGGGTGCCGGAAACAACCCGATGGTCGGGATGACAGTGGCGGTGGCCGTCTCCATAGAGGAAGCCGCGAAGGACGGCCGGTTCTAAGAAAGATTGATGTTACAGGGTTTCCCAAGCGGTGGTATGCTGTGGGAGGCCCTGTTTTTTGTCGTCAAGTACTCCAAACCGCTAATAAAAGCGCTTTCCACGTCAGTTCGTAACCCCGTCCCCGCCCCTAGTCCAGATGATATTCTCCCGGATCATCGTATCAATGTCCATGCCGATTATTTCGGAAGCTCTTGCTTTAGCAAGTGCTTCCTTTTCGGTGCCTAGATATTTATAGATATCATAGGCCGGTTTGTGATTGCCCGCAACGTCCTCAAGTCCTAGCGCCAGATTGCTCAACATCTCGTGAGTATCATCTGTCTGCCGGTAGAGCATGAAGGCATCCACGTCTGGAAGGGAGGCGGCTTTCAGATAGCCATAGGCCACGGAGGCTTCCTGATTATCGGTGCCGAAAGCGGATGTATAGCCAATCTCAGCCAAGGAAATGCTTCTCACCTCGCCGGCCGGATTGAGAAAGGCCGGCTGATGCATATAATCAATCAGGATGCCGATGTTCTGCATGGTAATATAAGGTGTGGTGATGTTTTCTTTTACCCAGACGGCCGGGCCGTTCCAAGCATAAGGATCATACAGAGGCGAGTTATAGGGATGATAGGAAAGATCCCAGTTGATATTCCCTTCCCGCAACATATAGTAGTTAAACTGATCCAGATACTCCTTAGCTAGGAAACTGCCCGGATTGGACTTGCGGTTCCACTCCTGGTCAATAGAATTGTAGATTCTCGCATTGCCGTTATTGCTTTTTACTTCGTTATAAAATATCCGAAATGCCTTCACATACATATTGACATTTAAGTCCAAGGAGGCTGAACTGCTGTACCACCATGACGTGCGGGCATTGGTTTCGTTGCCCAGGATCCAGTTATCGACTTGGCCGCAGCCCTGCGTGCCGCTATATCTTTTCCCTAGGAACGCACTGATTGCCTTAAGATGTCCGACGCCGGCTTCATTGGCGATGTTTAAGGCATATCCCGGGCAGTCTCCGCCCACTGCCAGCGGATGAATAAGGTCTTGCGCATAGGCACCGCCTTTGCCGGTATTCAAAATCACCATAGTTACTTGGATGCCGCTGTTGTTCAGATACTTTACTAAGGCATCATAATTCGAGATCACGGTTCCATTAAAATAAAAGATTTTATCGTTATATGTAAAAGGAATGTTCCCAGGATCCGAACCATCAGAACAGATGTCGCCAAGGTTGATATTGTAAACCACCTGCTGAATCCCCAGATCTTGCAGGCTTCCGTCATTGACTGCCGGCCCAGGGAGAATCCCCTTGATGCCGGCCGTCATGCGCGCCGAGCTGTAGGCAGCGATGCTCTCAGGATTCGTAATATAGTGTTCATTGCTGACCTGTGTCATCTGGCCACCGCGTTTAACGGCAATCAAAAACTTCCGGCTCAGATTGGAAGCGGCGGTTCCATAATTTAAAGGGAAGCTGACCGAAACCGAATCGCCGATATCGCCAGTTGCGACCACCTGTCCGTCAGTGCCGTCCTGATAAACTTCGTTGGCGTATATATAGTATTTGCCGTCGTCACTTGCCGGAATGTCGGCAGCGCTGAGGCGGCATATTACCTCTGATCCGGATATCACACAAGAATCGATATTGACAGGACGGCCGGCCGCATATACCGCAGTCATGTCAGAGAAAACAGATAGTATTGCCGAAAATACGATTACCGTAAGCGTTGCGGCCATTATTTTAAATCTACGCATCATGATTGCCTCCATTTAAAAACATATGATTTCTAAACGAACACCTTTATCCAATGTGTTTTATATTTTAATACTATCACCTGACAGTAAAATGGTCAATTTAATCATGCACTTATTCTAAAATATTGCATATCCGGTTTCATAGCCAGCATGAATTACTATAACAAAACCACAAAAAGGTGCAGAGTTGTCGAATATACACAAAAACTGTTAATTAGACAAAACATATTGTTTTTTTGTTGACGTAATATAATATAGAAAGAGTATATATTTTAATTACCCTATGTAAAACAACGGGATTTTTGTTTGCAAATATAACATATTGACTTTATGATCTGCCAAAAGAATTGTTTCCGCGAGGTCAATTAAATTAAACTGAGGAGGAATAGGATGAACACGGTTTCTGAATTAAGAAACAACAACAAGATATTAAACCATCTTAAAATGATTAAAGAAAAAGCAGCTAACAATAATTACGACAAGGTACAAAGGATCGGTTTGGTAGAACTCCATCTGACCGACAAATGCGATCTGAACTGTATTTATTGCAGTTACGGAGCAAATTTAAAAATTAATAATAAGACTTTCAATGATTTTCCCTTTCAATCGCTCCGCCACATCGCGGAAGCAAGACCCAAAGCAGTGGTCTTAGCCGGCGGCGGTGAGCCTACGCTATATCAGGATGGCGATAAGAATATTGATGACGTAATAAGTTTTTTTAAGCAGCATGAGATCAGTGTAGGTGTTATAACAAACGGCTATAAGTTAGTAAACTGTGATGTTTTCGATGATAAGGACTGGATTCGTGTTTCTTTGGATGCGGACACACAGGAGATTTTCAACCAGTTAAAAAATGGTGATTTTGCGAAGAGGCTAAAAAATATTTTGTTCTATGCCGGAAGCCGGTGCCGGAATGTCGGAATCGGGTACTTATATAATAGGTTTTCTCTGGGAAGAATCCCGCGCTTTATCAAATCCATGTACGATATGATTATCAATGAGCTCGGAGAAAGCAGCTTATATAAGATAAATATTCAGTTTCGTCCCACCTGTCCGATAGAAAGCTGTGAATGTCCGTCCGGCAATTACGAAGGAAAACTGCTGCTTACCCCCGATCAGTATACCTGGTGGAACGGGGCAATCAAACAGATTCGGGCGGAGGCGGAGGAATGGTACGGCGATACACAATTCGCGGAATTTGTTCATAATCAGACCAATTTTGATCAGATATCGGAAAGGCGCAGCCATGCCTATGATTTCAAGCATTGCTATATGGCTCTGGCAAAGTGGCTGATTAAGACCAATGGAGATATGTACTCCTGTGTAATGAAGGCGACCAACGAAAGTATCAAAATCGGTAATATTATAACCGATCATTATGATGCCATCTATGAAAATGAACTGAAGTATTTTGAGCTGGCAGACAGTTATTGCCGCGGGGTGGAGGATTGTTGCCGGATAACGGGAGTTATCAACCAGATCGTAAAAGATAATTATGAAACGATATCTGACAGTGTGGAGTATGGAGAGTCTTTTTTCTTTTAAATTAAAAAGCCGCTCATAACAAATTAAAAATAAACTACAAGAAAGGATTGCGCTATGGAAAGAACAGAACACAAATTTCCGGCCTGGCCGCAGTTTTGTGAACAAAGCTATACGGATATCATTGAACCTTTAAGGTCGGGCAAAGTGAATTATTGGACAGGGAAGAAAGGTAAAGAATTTGAAGAGATGTTTGCCGCCTACAGCGGCGCCAAAATGGCCGTCTCCTGCACAAGCGGAACCTCGGCTGTACATATTGCGGTTTCCGGTCTGGGGATAGGCCCTGGGGACGAAGTCATCGTTCCGTCTTATACTTTTATTGCCACTTCCTTTGCGGTTTTACAGGCGGGGGCGATACCGGTATTTTGTGATACATCGACCGATCATACCATCGACCCGGCCAAGCTTGAACCCTTAATCAGTAAAAGGACAAAAGCAATCATCGTCGTACATTTATATGGTGTTGTCTGTGATATGGATGCTGTTATGGCGATAGCGGCCAGACATAATCTTTATGTAATTGAAGATTCTGCGCAATGCCTAGGCGGCATATATAAAGGTAAAAAGGTCGGGACGGTCGGAGATGTAGGCACCTTCAGTTTCTGTCAAAGCAAGCATTTTACTACCGGCGGTGAAGGGGGCATGGTAATTACGACCAATGAGGAAATCGGCTGGCGGTGCCGCGCCTTCCGCGACCACGGTTTCGATGTCAAAAAACGCTTTGATTTATTGTCTCTGGAAGAAGAAAGCGATTATGTCCACAATTCGGTAGGTTATAATTACCGGATGACGGAAATACAATCCATTATCGGGATTAACGAATTAAAACGATTTGAAAATTGGAATTTGCCAAATCGATTCCGGTATGCTAAAATGTATGATGAAGCATTAAGCGGAATGAAGGGAATTGAGTCACTGCCCTTAAATACGGCGGAACGGCAAAACGCTTATTGGGAGTATCCGGTGATCCTTGATCTTAATTGTCTGGACACGGATGCGAACGGTATCATCATGGAACTAAGAGACCTCGGGATACCGGTATTTAAGATTCAATGGCCGGAAGCATACAAAGAACGGGTATACCGGGAACATAACGGTTTCGGGAGCGCCAGATTCCCGTTTGAATCTAAAGAATATACCGATGCTTCGGCGGCCGATTACACCACGGTGTCATGTGAAGTTGCTGCATCGCTGCGTTCCCGGACATTATCCTTGTATCTCCATCCCACCTGGGAAGAAGAGGATATCAGGATCTGTATCGATTATTTTAAGAAAGTGCTTGCCAAACACACAATCCGCTGACCAAAGGAGAAGATTTAAGATGAACGAAATTATTTATGATATATCGGTGATATTATCCGTATACAACCGCACGGACGAACTGGCTCTGACCTTAGATTCCATATGCAATCAGTCAATCGACAGGAACCGGTTTGAAGTCATCGTATGCGACGACGGTTCCCGGGAAGACATCCTCGGCGTAGCCAAAAAATATGAAGACCAATTGAACTTACGTTATTGCTATCAGCCGGACCGGGGATTCTGTGCGGCAGCAGCACGCAATATGGGCATCAGGATGTCACACGCTAAGCTATGCATGCTGCTGGACAATGGTATTCTCCTTGCTTCCCAGGCTCTGGAATGTCATGTCAAAGCCCATAAGCATAGAAAGTGTGCCGTTACAGGATATGTATACGGGTTTGACGATATGGATATATTTTCGGAAGAGATAAGGGAAATCATTGATAATCACAGCATTGACCAGGCAGTTGAGATATTGGAAGCGAAGCAATACTATGACTGCCGGGAAGCAGTATATCAGGAACTGGGAGATGACTTAAATAATTATCCCGCCTCATGGGTATTGTATTGGGCCGGCCATATGTCGGCAGACAGGGATTTTCTCTTTGAAGTAGGGCTTTTTGATGAAAGCTATGACACCTGGGGCGGAGAAGATAACGACCTTGCCCTTGCTTTATACATGCACGGTGCGGAGTTCATCCTAGAAAGAGGCTGTGCAAGCGCCCATTATCCTCATTCTAAGATCCATAACCTGATCAAGGATCCAGAGCTGGCTCAGCAGGAACTGCTCGACAAACAAAAATATCTTTACAGTAAATACCCGTTGGATACCCTAAGAAAGTGGTATGACATTCATGAGCTGAAACTGAATCAATGGCTGGTGCATAACGGCGTGACCGGCGATTTAAGAAAAACATCGCAAAAACTAGGGAATCTTTTAAATAAAATTTAATATAAATAAATAAAATAAATAAATAAAGGAAGATATGACAGTGTCTAATCAGGAAAACAGAAATTATTGTTTTTACATTCAGTTCGCGTTTGCAACAGCGTTTATGATGCTTACCGGAGGCGTTTTTTTAAGCGGCCTAGCGCTCTATATGAATGCCAGTGACCTAATCGTCAGTTATTGTCAGGTAATCCCCAACTTAAGCGGTATTACGATATTGTTCCTTTCCTTCCTGCTGGAAAAGTTCACAAGCAAAAAAAGCCTGACGATATGGCTGACCTTCATTGCCAAACTGAGCAGCAGCCTGATCATATTCATCCCGCTGGCGGTGACTGAGAAGTATCAGATCCTGGTATTCATGGCGCTGGTCGTCTTGTCCTATACCCTCCAGGCGTTGAGTACGGTATCACTGAATAACTGGATGCTTCATTTTATCCCTAAAAGCAAAGAAGGCAGAGTCATCTCCATGAGGCAGACATGGTCCCTTGTCGCGACTGTCATATTATCCCTGTCGGCCAGCTGGTTTATGGATGAGATGGAAGCGGCCAATAGAACTTATAACGGATATCTGATTTTATATCTGCTGGGCATGGTGATGGCGGCCGCGGAACTGATTACCTTGTTACGGATCGAAGATGTCAATGTCATTACAGCGGCAAGACGGTCTCTTAAGATATCTGATATCTTCCGTCTGCCCTTACGTAACCGGCTCTTTATGAGTTATGTGGTTTACATATTTATGTTTTATATCTTGCTCAATATATCCGACAGCTTCCTTACGGTGTTCATGATGAAGTATCTACAGCTTCCCTATAGCCAGATCGTTGTCTTCATGCTTATGATGCAGCTGCCGCAGATTTTCCTGTTCCGTATTTGGGGAACAATCAGTGATAAATCAGGGCATAAATTTGTTTTATTTATGTCGGTATGGTTTTTTATCGGCGAGACCTTCCTGTTTGGACTGACTGATTCCAATAATTATTTTATTTTTGTTCCGCTGGGATATTTAATTGCTTCGGTAGGCAACTCCGGTTTTGCGATAGCATTGTTTAACCGCCGGTATGAGATCATACCGGAAGACGGAAGAATGGTGTACGACTGTTTTTACAGTGCGGTCATCGGCCTGGCCCTGCTCCTTGGTCCGTTTATAGGCGTCAGTATCAAAGAAGGGCTTGCCGCACGGATGAGCCTGTCCGGATTAACACGGTTTTGGGATATCAGACTACTGTTTTTTATGTCTGCGGCCGGCATTTTGCTCCTGCAGTGCTGTCACCTGCTGATCAACAAAAAAAGAGGTAAGGCTGCTTAAGTGTGGCAGAATTAAAGATCCTGCTGTTTGAAAGCCAGTACCTGAAAGAAAGTCTGGTCCAGAAATTATATACAAAAATTATCCAAAGTTAAAAAATAGATTGTTAATAGATGTAGTTTTATATTATAATAGCATCAGGTAACTATAATAAGACCATCCGGGAGGGTAATTTATGCTGATTACACTGGTGCCTTTTTTTGATGATTCCATGGCAGTTAATGCATATTCTTTTTTTTCACAGAAAAATAACAATTTATTGGAACCAAGCCTGCAGAGTACCGGACTTAATGACGGAGCCGTGAACATCCTCGCGTTTGACCTGATCCAGAAGATCGGTATTGATGCGCTGACCGGCGGTAAGGAGCTATTCGTTCCCCTTAACAACGTCAATATTTTTGCCGATATTTCATCACAGTATGACGGCCCGCTGGAGAAGCTTATCCTGCTTATTGATAATCATGTAAAGCCTCAGGATATGTATATTGACCGTATCAAAGAACTGAAGCAGATGGGGTACAAGATTGCGGTCCGCAAGCTGAGCCTGCAGGAATTTGATCATTACAAGCAGATTCTGCTACTGATGGACTATATTATTCTGGACGACAAAAAAGTGAACCTCCAGAACGTCAAGTTTTATTTTGACAGGATTTTTCCTGACCTGAAGTTAATCGCCGGCAACATTGCTACCGGCGACCGTTATGAAGAGATCAAGAAGATCGGCGGTTATGCCATGTATGAAGGCGAGTTTTTCCGTCTTCCTTTAAACCGCGGGCAGCATGACGTCTCGCCGCTGAAGGTAAACTACATCCGCCTGCTGAATATTGTGAACAGCAGTAATTTTGAGCTGGCGGATGCGGCCGACATCATCGGCCAAGATACAGCCTTGGTCATCTCCCTGTTAAAGATGGTGAATACCAGAGCCATCAATTCCGAGATCACTTCGATCCGTCATGCCGCGGCGATGCTGGGACAGAAGGAACTGAAAAAATGGATCAATACAGCGGTGACTAAAGAGCTTTATGCCGATAAACCCAATGAAATAACTAGATTTTCCTTGATCCGGGCCAAGTTCTTAGAAAACCTCGCACCGGCTTTTGAGATGGCGGTCCACGCGCCGGAACTCTTCCTGATGGGGCTGTTTTCGGTTATAGACGTTATCCTGGAACTCAGCATGGAAGAGGCCTTGAAGATTGTGCAGGTTTCCAAGGATGTACACGATGCGCTGGTGCGGCAGAAAGGAAAGTTTTATCCGATATTTGAGTTCATCCTTAAATATGAAGCGGCCGAATGGCAGGAAGTCTCCCGGCTGATGATTATACACAATATCAGTCTCAGTCAGTTACATGCGGCTTATGTTGATTCCTTAAGCTGGTACAGTAACCTGATTTCCCGAACAGTTTAGGACGCAGATCAATAAAGAGGTGTTTTTTATGAATATAGCCAGAAGGATATTATATGTCATATCAGGCTTAGCGTTGCTGCTAAGCCTGTTTGTTATGATATGTTCTATCAATCCGGTTCTGGCTGTCTCAGTCACAGAGTTCCTGCTGACCGGCGAAACAGATGCCGGCCGCCGGGATTCCTCTGAAGCGGCCATCGCGGCCTTCCCTTATGCCGCTGCTAACAATAGCCGGCTCACGGAAGAAAATACGTCCTCGCTTATTTCATCCACATCGCCCGGGTCTGACGGCACGCTGCCCGGATCCCAGGATGAAGCCGGCGATCTGTTGCCGGATGGTTCCGAATCGAACCGGCCGGCGGACTTACGTCCGTCCGACTATGTGCCGCCGGAAAAAACCGATATACAGACTCCCGCGGAGGTGTCCGGAAGGAACGGATACAAACCGGTTGAAGAGGAAACCGAACAGGTTGACGAAACACAGGCACAGCAGATCAAAGAACTGGCCGGTTATGGCGAAACTGGTGAAGGGCTTACGTTTGACGAAGAAATGTATCCTTATTACTGGATGCTTGACAGCGGCCTGCAGGAGCTGTACCGGCAGATTTATGCCAACAGTGCCGCCGGAAATGCTGTATTTTCGCCCGTGATAGCAGTTGATCCGTCTCAGTTCAAGACCGCCTACATGGCAGTATTCAATGATCATCCGGAACTGTTCTGGCTGGAATCAGCTTACCGGGGGACGATGGCAGAAGACCGTGTTCTTGTGGAAGTAAGATTATCCTTTAACCGTACGGCCAATGACTTAAGTGCTTCTAAAGCGGCCTTTGAAAATGAGGCGGAAGAAATCCTGGCCGGCGCAAGAACCCTGGGCGACGATTATCAAAAGGAAGTATATGTACATGATGCCCTGCTTGATAAAGTAAGATATAACCTTCAGGCTCCGTTAAACCAGAACGCTTACAGCGCCATGGTGGGAGAGCAGACTGTATGTGCCGGCTATGCCCGGGCTTACCAGTATCTCCTTCAGCAGTTAGGGATTCCCTGCTATTACTGTACCGGGTTTGCCGGTGAGAACCATGCTTGGAATATCGTTAAACTTGACGGGGATTACTATAACGTGGATACGACATGGGACGATACCGAGCCCAATACCTATGATTATTTCAACAAGACAGATGCCGATTTTGCTGCGACTCATGCCCGTGAGGAACTTTCCGTTTACCTGCCTGCCTGCAACGGTACGCGGTATGCGGGTCTGGAAGCCGACCGGCAAGACGCCAATCCTCCTGACAATACCGGCGGCATCGTAACCCTGCAAGACGTAACCCCGCAAGACGTAACCCCGCAAGATGTAACCCCGCAAGACATAACCCCATATATGATTCAGGATACTGCCATGCGCACCTTGGAAGATGCCGGCTTTACCGAGCAGGATATACTGACCGATATGGGAGCATATTATACAGACTGTTATGATCATATCGTTCAAAGCGGCGGAAACATTCAGTTCCAGAACGTAATAGCCGATGTCAACCTGCTGTATGCCTGCTTGGATGCCTATGATAACGAGGGCTTTGCCGATGGCTATGCATATCAGGCGATATCAGAACTGGGTGCTGTTTATATCGAGGTGGCAGTGGAAGCGGAAGAACTTAAAGACGGCCGGTTTCTCCTGTATCATACGGTAGTTTTAACATACTAGTGGTTTATCATACAAAAAGGAATGACAGATAAGGAGCATAGCCATGCCAGAATTGCCGGAAGTGGAAACCGTCCGCCGAACGTTAAAGAATAAGATATTAGATAAGAAGATTCATGATATCAGCATACGCTACGACAGGATCATTGACGGAGATCCCTTGGTGTTCATCGAAACGCTGAAGGGACAAACGGTGCGTGATATCGGCAGAGTAGGGAAATACCTGATATTTTTCTTGGATAAAAATGCCTTTATCTCACATCTGCGGATGGAAGGAAAATATCTTATCGTTAATATCGGTCAAGAGATAAATAAACACGAACATATCTCATTCCATTTAAGCGATGGAATGGAGCTGCGATATCATGACACCCGTAAATTTGGGCGGATGAAGCTGACAGAAGCGGATTCCTGTTACCATGATGTACCATTGTGCAACTTAGGGCCGGAACCTTGGCTGGCAAAAGCTGAGGACATATATCAAAAAATCCACAAAAGCAGCGTGCCCGTCAAAACGCTGTTGCTGGATCAGACGATCCTCGCCGGAATCGGGAATATCTATGCCAATGAAATCTGTTTCCGCATGAAAGTAAATCCGGAGACACCGGGAAGCCGGATAAGTCTAAAACGCACTCAGGAAATGCTGGAGGCAGCGATGGAAATATTGGATGCGGCCATCGTGCAGGGTGGCACAACTGTCCATTCTTTTGACGCGAACGGGATATCCGGACGGTTTCAAAATGAACTGCAGGTGCATATGCAGAAGTTCTGCCCCATATGTGGCGCCAAGATAACCAAAAAAGCGGTGCATGGCCGTGGCACCTATTTCTGCCCCATATGCCAGAAATAAGACCGCAGCTGTCAGTTGACAACAGGCAAACAACAGGCCAACAACAGGCAAACAACAGGCCAACAATAGGCAAACAACAGGCCAACAACAGGCCGACAATAAAAAGGAGGTTACAATATATGAAGACACTGGTAATTTACTATTCCTACACCGGACACACGAAAGAGGCCGCCATCGAACTGGCCGCCAAAGAAGCCGCCGATATCACAGAAGTAAAAGATGTCCGCCGGAAAAAAGCTTTTCCGCTGGGCTGTTTAGCCGCCATCAGGGGAAAAGCCTGGCCCATACAGGCATTAGACAAGGATCCGGCTGCCTACGACCGGCTGATCATCTTGTCACCCATATGGGCAGGGAATCCGCCGCCCGCTGTTAACGGCCTGTTTGCCCAGCTGCCCAAAGGGAAAAAAATCTCCGTGAAGATGAATTCAGCCGGTGGGCAAAGCAACTGCCGTGAGCGTGTGAAAAAAGTCATAAAGCTCAAAGGCTGCGTACTGGAAGGATATGAAGACATACGGGTACCCGGCAAAGATGCCGGCTGACCGAGGACGATATGGCAAAATCAAGCAACCAGAAATTAAAACTGCTGTACTTAATCAAAATACTGAGCGAGCAGACCGATGATAACCACAGCATTACCCTGCACGGAATCCAGTCGGCCCTTAATGCCTATGATATCAATGCAGAACGCAAAAGCCTATATGATGACATCGAGGCTTTGCGCAATTACGGCATTGATGTCATCGGCGAAGCCAAAGGGAAAAGCTATGAGTATCATATCGGTGAACGCCAGTTTGAACTGGCCGAGCTAAAACTGCTTGTGGATGCCGTCCAGGCTTCCAAGTTCATTACTGTCAAAAAATCCTCCCAGTTAATCAAAAAGCTGGAAGGACTGACCAGTATCCATGAGGCCAGACAGCTGCAAAGGCAAGTTTATGTGGCTGACCGCATTAAGACGATGAATGAAAGCATCTATTATAATGTCGATATTCTTCATAATGCCATCAGCCGTAACATCAAGATCCGTTTCCAATATACCCAGTGGACCGTGAGCAAGGAACTGGAAATGAAAAAAAACGGTGAACTTTACGAAGTCAGTCCATGGGCCTTGTCGTGGGACAATGAAAACTACTATCTGGTAGCTTTCGATAGCGCCGCAGCGATTATTAAGCATTACCGGGTAGATAAGATGATGAAGCTGACTCTGACTGATGAAAAGCGGGAGGGGCGGGACTATTTTGAACAATTCAACATGGCCGCCTATACCCGGAAAATGTTTGGGATGTATCATGGCACAGAACAGACGGTTAAGATCCGGTTTGCCAATGACTTGGCGGGGGTAGTGATCGACCGTTTTGGCCAAGACGTATATCTGCGCCCGGTGGATGAAAACCATTTTATTGTTCATGTAAAGGTTGCCGTCAGCCGTCAGTTCTTAGCATGGGTGATCGGCTTAGGGCGGGGGGCGAAGATAATGGCACCGGAAGACGTGGCAGAAGAGATGAAAAAGACCATCAAAGAACTGGCTGCTTTATATGAGGATTAGAGGATAGATGACGTATTGATATTCATAGTACAAAGTTCGCTGCTGCACTCGCCGCGCAATGCCAGTTTCTGGAATGATTTTCGTTGTTCCTTAAGCCGGTCAGGGTCCTCCGAAAGCGCATTGCCGATGATACCCTTTTCATCATATCCGCATACCCGGACATTGCCTTCCCAGTCTATCCAATAAGAAAAAAAAGGGACAGAACACGTATGCCTTGCTGCCGAAGCTGCTTTAGGAGATGATGAGACGGCATGGCGGCTGTGGTCTGATGCGGCTGGCTGGCCGTCTAAAACAGACAGCGGCAGGATGACTTCAATATTATGAGAGCGAAGAGCATCAGCAATATAGCGGGCGTTTTCCAGCAATTCTTGATATTTTACGTCAGTCGCGGTAAGCAGTTCCGCTTTGACGGCACAAGGATTGTTTTGATTTTCCAATGCAATCAGATCCCGGAACTGAACGGTCTTGACATCGTTTTCCCGAACAAAGGCAATCAATGCTTCCGGCTGGGAAAGATTAGCTTTAAGCAGCACTGTGTTAAGACGAAGCAAAGGCTTGCGGTTCCGGACAGCTTCTTTTTGATTAGATGCTTTATATTGATTGAATGATTTAATGTTGTCACATACCTTATCAAAATCCGAACCGGACATTATGCGGTTGTAATCCGCCCGGTTAAAACCGTTAAAAGAAACAATTATTTCATTGACATTGTGATCTACAGCCGCGGCGATAATATCTTGATTAAGCAGCAGGGCATTGGTGCAAAAGGATACATGGGGGATTCCTTTTAACTTGGCATATTTTAGGTATTCGGCAAAATGGGGGGTTGCCAATGGCTCGCAGGCACATGAAAGGTAAAGATTGCGGAGTTTTGGCGCGAATTTGTCGATGATGGCAGTATAATTTTCCAAGGGCATAAAATGTTTTTCGCCGGCGGTATGGTCACGGTTACACATTATACACCGGATATTACAGTAATTGTTGGTATCCATCCGCAAGACATCCTTGCGCACCCCAAACAGTTCTGCCGAAGACAAGACCTTGCTCCGTACAAAATCATTTCCCAAGCGATCATATATTTTTTTCAGCATCTTCAGATCACTCACCAGAACAATCCTCCTTATTTATAGTATGGGAATTATTATTTGTTTCATGCGCTGATAATGATAAATACTAGTTAAAGGCAGCTTGATAAAGTCAGCTTCATATTATTTTTGTGTTTTTGATGATAGTTTGCTATAATTGGGAAATGAAGAGAGCACATGAATGTGCGGATGGGAGCCGTGATGGAAAAAAATATGGACAAAAAAATCGCGCTGGTTATTGATGCGGAGAATACCAGTGTGAAGTATCTTGATGACATACTGAAAGAGCTCCGGGAATATGGCATTGTTACTTACAAACGAATGTATGGGGATTTTACTGACAGCAGCCTCAAGAGCTGGAACGACAAGGCAATGGAATATGCCATAGTGCCGATCCAGCAGCCCCGGTACTCTAAAGTTAAAAATGCCGCGGATATTATGCTGGTTATCGACGTGATGGACATCCTTTATGAAGGGAACGTAGACGGGTTCTGCATCGTTTCTTCCGACAGTGATTTTACAAGACTTGTCAACCGCCTGCGCGAGGGCGGCATGCTGGTAATCGGAATGGGTAAAAGCGATGCATCCAAAGCGTTAAAAGCGGCCTGTACCGAATATAAGAACCTGGAAAAATTATTCGGTGAAAGCTCGGAAAGTGCCACGGAGAATTATACCATCATTGCTTTGGACGAAATCAAGAAAATCATCCTGGAAATCGTCCAGCAGTGCGAAAACAACGGAGAACGTGCCGGACTAGGCGGAATCAAAAGCCAGCTGCAAAGGATATACACCGATTTTGACGAAAGAAATTACGGCTATAACTCCATGACTACCTTTGTGAAAGACATGAAGGAATTTGAGGTCAGGACGGAAAATACTTCTGTTTATGTAGAAAGGAAAAAACAAGGTTATGCTCGGGACGAAGTGGAAAATTATATTGTTTCTGTAGTAAAGAAAACCGATGTTGACCTGGCAAAGCTGGGACAGAAAGTACATGAGCGGTTTACAGAGTTTAACCACAAAGATTTCGGCTATTCTCAATTTGTAAGGTTTGTAGAGAACATACCTAATATACGCATTGTCGAGAAGTCAGCTTCCCGAAAAAATGTAGCCTACGATAAAAAGTCCTGATCATTAAAAAATTAACATTTTTTACCTGTTTATTTTTTGAATTCGATGTGCTATGATTAGTTTGTAACAAAGATGTAACAAATTCGTAACAACTTACTTTGCTACAAATAAAAATTAATCATATTAAAGGAGGATATCAAAAATGAAAAGGATATCAATCTTAGCAGCATCGGTTCTAGCTTTAATAGGTACTATCGGAATGCCAATGACAGCCCAAGCAGCGCCCTGCGGTCAAAACCAGATAAAGGTAATCGTGGCAGGTTCCAATAATAATTGCAATACCCAGGATATAAAAAACCAACTGTCAAGATATGGCATTAATTTAGATGAAGTCATCAAAAATAATACCAATAACATGTCGCAGAACAGTAATAATAACGGCTGCGTCACGGCCGCCCCTGCCGCTACGCCTACGCCGGCTCCTCAGGCACCGGCAACGGAAGCAAAACCAGTACCGGAAACAAAACCTGTCCAGGAAACAAACACTGGTGCTAAAGAAACGCCGGCTGCTAACACAACACCGGACAATGAAGTGAAAGAAAGCCTTACGTATCAGGAACAGGTGGTCAAGCTGGTAAATGAAGAGCGGGCAAAAGCAGGACTATCCGCCTTGACTCTGGACGCGTCAGTTCAGTCGGCAGCCCAGGTAAGGGCTCAGGAATCAGCAACCAGCTTCTCCCATACCAGGCCAAACGGATCCAGCTTTAGCACGGCTTTAACAGAAGCAGGGGTACAATACCGCGGCTCAGGAGAAAATATCGCCTGGGGACAAAAAACCCCGGAAGAAGTAGTTGAAGGATGGATGAACAGCGCAGGCCATAGAGCTAATATTCTGAATGCCAGTTATACGAAAATCGGCGTAGGTTATTACCAAAACGCCAAAGGGGTTAATTACTGGTCGCAGCTTTTTACCTACTAAAATTAGTAATCTGAATAAAGATCTATATATGACAGAATCAAAGAATCTCGCTTGCGGGATTTTTTGATTTTATCATATTTGCTATCAGCTGACTGGCTTAAACATCGTGCGGATTTAAAAGACTTAAACCAAAACCGGATAAAAACAACAGCCACATTCCGTTCCTGAAAAGGAGTATTCGATTTTGATTATCATCTCTTCTGGCTTCTTAATAGAAGTTGTTGACAAGGGGCTTGCATACAGTTAGAATTATAATAATATTATATTAAAAATTGACATAGGAAGGGTAAAAGGAGTAAAATGAGTGATTTAAATGAAAACAGCAAGGTTTTTTGCCCTAAATGCGGTTGGGGTAATACGTCAGAAGCAAAGTTTTGTATGAATTGCGGTGAAGGACTGGCAAAAGCACCCGAAAATAATATGTATAATGAGCCACCAAATGCGCCGCAACCAAGTTCTGCTGATTCTGCCGATAATTCTACAGCTTATTCTACGGCTGCTTCTACGGCTAATTCTAAAATAGAAGCAGAAGAAGTCGCTTCCACGCCTTGGCAGGACAGCGTATCCAATCCTTATTACAGCACCGGCCCGGCAAATATGGATTATAACACATCATCACCTTATTATGTACAGGAGGCTCCCGAAGAGGTGAACAAATCATCGGGTCTGTCCATAGCATCCTTGGTATGTGGTATCTCAGCATTGGTATGCTGTATTTTAACCATTCCGCTGTCAATAACCTCCATCGTGCTTGGCATCATATCACTTAGCAAGAAAAACCCCGGTAAAGGAATGGCTATCGGCGGAATCGTAACAAGTGCCGTTTCTATTTTGTTTTATTTGTTTATCTTTGTAATTTCCTTTGTCATTGATAGCGGAAATTATTATTATTAATTAATAAACAGGAGGTTATCTAATGGATGCTAAGACAACGTCAATTGTAGCGTACATAACATGGATCGGTTTAATCATTGCTCTTGCGGCCGGCGACAGGGAAGGGGCCAAGTTTCATCTTAACCAGGCCTTGGTAATAACCTTGTTCGGTTTGATCTGTGCGTTTATTCCCTGCATAGGATGGCTGTGTTTGATTTTTGTTTTTGTGTGCTGGATCTTAGGTCTGATTGCCGCTATCAATCAGGAGGAGAAAGAGGTGCCGCTGATCGGCCAGATCAGACTGCTCAAATAATTAATGTCCGATCACTGCTCTGTTAACTGTTCATCGGCAGCCGGGGTTTCGTCATATGTGATGATTTCCTCAGGTATGTCGCCATGTAAAATTGATAGAATGTATTGTAGACGGAGGTTGGCCCGGCTGTAGTTTTCCTGGGCTGCCTCTTCAATATTTTCGTCAAATACTTCCGCTTCAAATGCCTGATGGTATAGCGAGACGGCTTCCTTCATATATTCATCCGCTTCGTCGGCCAGCTGCTCCACGCCGATGAAAACTTGGGGAACAGTCAGTTCGGCCATCTGCGAAAAAGAAGTCGACATATTGTCCAGAAGGGTGAGTAGCTGCGTGACCGCATCTTCTGAAGCAGGGTCGATCGCGTTAATAGAGGCATCGTAAGTGGCAACGTTTTCGAAAAAAATATTCATATTCTCTTTATAGTGCTCCAGTTCCGGGTCGCTGCCGCAGCCGGTCATGCCGAACAAAAGCCCGGAACATATTAAAATAAGCATTGCTGATATTTTCAAGATCATTCCTCCAGTGTGGATTACCTCACATTAGCCAAGGCAATGTGATATAGATTTGTAAATAATATGTAATATATATTATAAAGTACCATAAGCGATGAGATTAATCAAGAAATTAGTAAAAATAAGTGCTTTTAAGTTAAAAGGACAATACCATATGAGGACATCCAAGAGCAAGATTAAAAATAAAATTTAAATTAATGCAGATTCTTAATTGTAGTTTTGGGGAAATCATGTTACCATGTTTAATGAATTTGAACGAAAGCAATGAGAAAGTCGAGGAGCATTATATGATAGGAGCAGATGCGATAATTAAGTGTTTGGAAGCGGAAGGTGTCAGTATCGTATTCGGTTATCCGGGAGCGGCCATTAATCCTTTTTACAACAGCCTTTCCTATTCACCGATCAGGACGGTGCTGGTCAGGACCGAGCAGAATGCGGCCCATGCCGCCAGTGGCTTTGCGCGTATCACCGGAAAAGCCGGCGTATGTGCGGTGACCTCCGGGCCGGGCGCCACGAACGTCATTACCGGCGTGGCAACTGCTTTTGCAGACAGCATTCCGCTGATCTGTCTTACCGGCCAAGTAAATTCGGAACTGATTGGCAGCGATGTTTTTCAGGAAGCGGATATTACCGGGGCGGTAGAATCCTTTGTTAAGTATAGTTATCTGATTAAAAATGCCAACGACATACCTAGGGTATTCAAGGAAGCTTTTTATATTGCCAATTCCGGCCGCAAGGGTCCGGTGCTGATTGATCTGCCCGTAGACATTCAGAATGCTGCTGTCAAGAACTTTGTTTATCCGGAACAGGTCTCCATGCGCACCTATAAACCGACGGTAAAAGGGCATGTCGTCCAGATCAAAAAAGTCATCCATGAACTGGAGAAAGCGAAGAAGCCGATCCTATGTGCCGGCGGCGGGGTGCTGCTGTCACAGGCGGAAGCGGAACTCCGGCAGTTTGCCGAGACTCATCATATTCCCGTGGTTTCGACCATGATGGGAATCGGTGTCATGCCTACCGAGCATCCGCTTTACTTCGGGATGGTAGGCAACAACGGCAAGCCCTATGCTAACCGCGCCATGAACGAATCGGATCTGCTGATTATGGTCGGTGCCAGAGTGGCTGACCGGGCGGTCAGCCAGCCGGATCTGATTACCGCCCATAAAGTTTTGATCCATATCGACGTAGATACAGCAGAAATCGGTAAAAATGTCGGTCCCGGCATCCCCTTGGTAGGCGATGCCAGACATATCTTTCAGGAATTGCTGGAGCAGAAATGCGACTGTGAACATAACGAGTGGATCAGCCTTTTGGAGCAGTACCGCGAAGCTATGGCACCGGTGCGACGCCCTAACCCTGACTATGTCGATCCGGCTGCTTTTATCCGGCTGCTCAGCCGGAAGATGAAGAAAGACGGTATTTATGTGGCTGACGTCGGGCAGAATCAGATGTGGTCCTGTGGCTACCACATCGTTCGAGAAGGGAAATTCCTGACCACGGGCGGAATGGGAACGATGGGTTATTCGATTCCGGCCGCCATGGGTGCCAAGGCAGCCGATCCGACCAAGCAGGTTGTGGCAGTATGCGGCGACGGAGCCTTCCAGATGTCGATGATGGAGCTGGCGACCCTCCGCCAGCACGATATACCGGTCAAGATCATAGTCTTTAAGAACAACTATCTAGGGCTTGTCCGGGAGCTGCAGCATTACTCTTATCAAGATCATTATTCGGCGGTTGACCTGACGGGAAGCCCGGATCTGGAAAAACTGGCCACGGCCTATGACCTGGACTTTGTCCGGCTGGCGGCTATGGATGATGCCGAAGCTGTGATTGAGGATTTCTTAAAAGAAGATAAGTCAATGCTCATGGAATGTCTGATCGACCCCATGGATTTATCGAAATAGAGGAGGATGCTGATGAAAAGAATATATTCTGTTTTAGTAGAAAACCGGGCGGGCGTGCTCTGTAAAGTGGCAGGGCTTTTTTCGCGCCGCTGTTTTAACATAGATTCCCTTGCCGTAGGTGAGACGGATGATCCCACGGTTTCCTGTATGACCATTGTCAGCAGCGGCGACAAAAGGACCATTGAGCAGATTGAAAAGCAGCTGAATAAAAAACTAGATGTCATCAAGGTGAAGACCTTTGATGAAACAGCCTGCATCAGCCGGGAACTGATGCTGATCAAAGTCCGGTACAACAAGGGCACCAGACGTGATATCATTGAAATCTGTGACATCCTGAAAGCGGATATCGTCGATATGTCCAAAACCCAGATGATGATCCAGATCTGCGACATTCCGGATAAAATCGCCCTGCTGCTTTCGATGCTGCAGTCGATCAGTATCGTCGAAGTGGCACGTACCGGCACGCTGGCGCTGTCCAAATGCCAGGACTGAGCTTGTTGACTTTTAAAGATGAAATTGATACAATACAAAATAACATACAGGAGGATGGCATATGCAGAAAAAAGTATTTCAGCTGCTGGTAGACAATACTGCCGGGGTCTTGAGCCGTATTTCCGGTTTGTTCTCCAGAAGGGGATACAGTATCGAAAGCATTACCGCCGGAGTTACTGCCGACCCCCGTTTTACCCGGATTACGATCGTGGCGGCAGGGGATGACGTGATCCTGGAACAGATCGAGAAACAGGTTGCCAAATTGATTGACATCCGTGAAATCAAGGAATTGAAGCCGCAAAGCAGCGTATACCGGGAACTTGCCCTGATCAAGGTGCGGGCATCGGTCAAGGAGAGACAGGGCATTATCACGATCGCGGATATCTTCCGGGCGAATATTATTGATGTTGCTCCGGAGAGCATGATTATTGAGCTGACCGGCGATCAAAGCAAAATCAGTGCTTTCATTGACCTGCTGGAAGGCTACGAGATTCAGGAACTGGCGAGGACGGGACTCGCCGGGTTGGCGCGTGGTACGGAAAGCGTGACATATTTATGACGTAGTCATAAATATGTCGATGGCCATGCGGCCAATGCTTAATTCAATAAATATAATATCAATTTAGAAAGAGGAGGATATTTAAGGATGGCTAATATTTATTATCAGGAGGACTGTAACTTATCAATACTGGAAGGAAAAACCATTGCGGTCATCGGCTATGGCAGCCAGGGACATGCCCATGCGCTGAATGCCAAGGAGTCGGGTTGTCATGTTATCATCGGCCTTTATGAAGGATCACCGTCGTGGGACAAGGCCGTGAAACAGGGATTTGAGGTATATACGGCGGCTGAGGCGGCGAAAAAAGCCGATATCATCATGATTCTGATCAATGACGAGAAGCAGGCGCAGATGTACAATGCGGATATTGCGCCGAACCTGGAAGAGGGCAATATGCTGATGTTTGCGCATGGATTCTCCATTCATTTTAACCAGATTATCCCTCCGGCCAACATCGACGTGACGATGATAGCCCCGAAAGGTCCCGGCCATACGGTCAGAAGTGAATATCAGGCCGGAAAAGGCGTTCCTTGTCTGGTGGCGGTTCATCAGGATGCCAGCGGAAAAGCTTTGGATAAGGCGCTGGCTTATGCAATGGCGATCGGCGGAGCGAGAGCCGGGGTTTTAGAGACTACGTTCAGGACGGAGACGGAGACCGACTTATTTGGCGAGCAGGCGGTTCTGTGCGGCGGTGTGTGTGCTTTGATGCAGGCGGGCTATGAGACGCTGGTAGAGGCTGGCTATGATGCTAGGAATGCTTATTTTGAATGTATCCATGAGATGAAGCTGATCGTTGACCTGATCTATCAGTCTGGGTTTGCGGGGATGCGGTATTCGATTTCTAATACGGCGGAATATGGGGATTATATTACCGGGCCGAAGATTATTACGGATGAGACGAAGAAGAATATGAAGAAGATACTTGCCGATATTCAGTCGGGAGCGTTTGCGAAGGACTTTTTGCTGGATATGTCCGCGGCTGGGGGGCAGGCGCATTTTAAAGCGATGAAAAAGCGCGCGGCGGAACATCCGGCTGAGGTTGTCGGGGAAGAGATTAGGAAGCTTTATAGCTGGAATAATGAGGCGGATAAGTTTATCAATAATTAGGAGGTTCGCATATAATAAGTGTACATAGTGTTTCGGAGGGGAGTAGCGGGGATGTTTGCTGGCCATTGACGTGTGGCTTACTGGTCATTGCTATATTGCGTACTGGTCATCGCTGTGTTGCGCACTGGTCATCGCTGTGTTGCGTACTGGTCATCGCTGTGTTGCGTACTGGTCATCGCTGTGTTGCGTACTGGTCATCGCCATATTGCCCAAGCATCATCTGCTCCGGTTCCGGCTCACGAAAATAAGTGCAACTAAGCTTCTCACCCCCAAGATTTGGCGGTTCCCGCTACCGGCGTTCAAGCGCCATCCATGGCGCATGAAGCCTTGCTCGGACCTCCGTGTCCGACCATAGCTAGGTTTATTTTGAGTGAGAAGCTAAGATGCACTAATTTTCTACCGCAAGTCACCTGAGCAGATGATGCTTGGGCAATATGGCGATTCGGTATTTGCAACTGGTAGGTTTGGGGAGTGACATCAGGGTTTGTATGACAGGTTTGGACGAAAAGTTGGATGAAAAGTTGGATGAAAAGTTGGATGAAAGGTTGTATGACAGGATTGGATGGATAGGGTTGTTGATTTAAGATAGGAGGCACGGTATGATCTGTGATTCAATATTGGATGCTATTGGTTATACACCGATGATACGGCTGCGGCGGATGGTGGATTATCCTGATTGCGGGGAAGTGCTGGTTAAGTTTGAAGGATTGAATGTGGGCGGCTCGATTAAGACACGTACTGCTTATAATATGATTGTTCAGGCGGAAAAGGAAGGTAAGCTGTCGAAGGATACTGTGATTGTGGAGCCGACCAGCGGTAATCAGGGAATTGGGCTGGCTTTGATCGGGGCGGTAAAGGGTTACCGGACGATTATTATTATGCCGGATTCGGTTTCGGAGGAACGTCGGAAACTGGTGAGGCATTATGGCGCGGAAGTGATTCTGGTGCATGATGGCGGCAATATTGGCGAATGTATCGAGGAATGTCTGAATACGGCATTGCGGATGGCGGAAGAGGATAATAATGTTTTTATTCCGCAGCAGTTTGAGAATCCGGCTAATCCGATGGTGCATAAACATCACACGGCTTTGGAGATTTTGGAGCAGGTGGCGGGACCTGTTCATGGGTTTTGTTCTGGGATCGGTACTGGTGGGTCTATCAGCGGTATCGGTGAGGTTTTGAAAGCGCTGAATCCGGATATTGAGATATGGGCGGTGGAACCGGAAAATGCCGCGATTCTGGCCGGCGGGAATATTGGGACTCATATTCAGATGGGGATAGGTGATGGACTGATACCGGGTAATCTGAATCAGGGTATCTATGATGATGTGTATGTGGTTTCTGATGAGGAAGCTATTAATACTGCTAAGGATCTGGCTCGTAAGGAAGGGCTGATGTGTGGTATTTCCAGTGGAACTAACGTGGCGGCGGCAATAAAGCTGGCGCGTAAGCTGGGTAAAGGGAAGACGGTGGTGACCATCTTGCCGGATACTGCGGAAAGATATTTTTCTACGCCTTTGTTTGAGGATTTTTAAGTTTTGGTATTTTTAAGTTTTGGTATTTTTAAGTTTTGGTATTTTTAAGTTTTGGTATCTTTGAGTTTTGTATTTTTAAGTTTTGGGATTTTAGGTTTAGGATAGGAGGAATGTTATGGGAATGACAATGACGCAGAAGATATTGGCGTCACATGCCGGTTTGGCTTCGGTAGAAGCCGGTCAGTTGATTGAGACCGAACTGGATCTGGTGCTGGGGAACGATATTACCAGTCCGGTGGCGATCAGGGAAATGGAAAAAATGAATGTGGATGGGGTCTTTGATAAAGATAAGATTGCCCTGGTTCCGGATCATTTTGTTCCCAATAAGGATATTAAGTCAGCGGAACATTGCAAGTGCGTCAGGGAATTTGCCGTTCGTCATAATATTACTAATTACTTTGAAGTGGGTGAAATGGGGATTGAGCACGCGCTGTTGCCGGAAAAAGGGCTTACTGTAGCTGGCGATCTGATTATTGGTGCGGATTCTCATACTTGTACTTATGGGGCGCTGGGTGCTTTTTCAACCGGTGTGGGAAGTACGGATATGGCAGCGGGGATGGCGACGGGAAAAGCATGGTTTAAAGTACCGGCGGCGATTAGGTTTAATCTGACTGGCAAGTTGAACCGCTGGGTGAGCGGGAAGGATGTTATCCTGCATGTCATCGGCATGATCGGGGTTGATGGGGCCTTGTATAAGTCGATGGAATTTACTGGGGACGGTATTGGCGGACTGTCGATGGACGATCGTTTTACGATTGCGAATATGGCCATCGAAGCGGGCGGGAAAAACGGGATTTTCCCGGTGGACGAGCTTGCGCTTTCCTATATCAGGTCACATTCGGACAAGCCTTATACGGTCTTTGAAGCGGATGATGATGCTGTTTATGACGCTGAATATACTATTGATTTGAGCAGCCTTAAGCCTACGGTGGCTTTTCCGCATCTGCCGGAGAATACGCGGACCTTGGATGAGATTACAGAAAAGATCCGTATTGACCAGGTGGTAATCGGTTCCTGTACGAACGGGAGGCTGGATGACCTGCGTCAGGCCGCGGCAATCTTAAAGGGGCGGCATGTGGCGAAAGGTATGCGTTGTATCGTGATCCCGGCTACCCAGAAGATTTATCTGGAGGCTATGGAGGAAGGGCTTTTAAAGATTTTTGTGGAAGCCGGCGCGGTGGTCAGCACTCCTACGTGCGGGCCTTGCTTGGGCGGTTATATGGGGATCCTTGCGGCGGGAGAACGTTGTGTATCGACGACTAACCGTAACTTCGTCGGTCGGATGGGTCATGTTGAATCGGAAATCTATCTGGCAAGTCCGGCGGTAGCCGCAGCCAGTGCCATTAGCGGGAACCTGTCAGGCCCGGATCAGTTATAGGAGGTTAATGATGAAAACAGCAAAAGGTAGTGTTTTTAAATACGGCGACAATGTCGATACGGACGTAATCATACCGGCTAGATATTTAAATACTTCCGATCCCGCCGAACTGGCGGCCCATTGCATGGAAGATATTGACGGTGATTTTATAAAGAAGGTTAAGTGTGGCGATATTATTGTGGCCGACAAGAACTTTGGCTGCGGCTCTTCGCGGGAACACGCCCCGATTGCCATTAAGGCGGCCGGTGTTGCCTGTGTCATTGCCGAAACCTTTGCCCGGATATTTTACCGCAATTCCATCAATATCGGCCTGCCGATTATTGAATGTGCGGAAGCTGCCCGGGGCATTGCCGCCGGGGATGAAGTGGAGATTGATTTTGATAGCGGAATCATCACCAACCTGACGAAAGGAACTAGTTTTCAGGGACAGGCCTTTCCTGAGTTTATGCAGCAGATCATTGCTGCAGAAGGCTTGGTTAATTATATCAATCAGCGATGAAGATAGATTAACTATGAGAAGATATAATATTAGATCATGAAATCACCTTGTCTCCAGCGAAACTACGTTTCGTTGGAGACTTTTGAGTTAATGGGCTGGGGATTGGAATGAGAAAGCTAGGCGATAATGTGTAATTTACTATATATATATTAGGTAAAAATGTGTAAAACATATATTGGAACTCATGAATAAGAATGTTGAAACGTATGTTCCGGCATGTTAATATGAAAATATGGGTAAGAAAGCTGATATGATTTTTCTTAGCATCATAGTTGCCGTTGCGATAGTGCTATGGGGGGGACTGCGTTATTTTTCGCAGGTGTCCGGAGCGACAGCGGTAGTTATGATCGCTGGCAGCGAATATGGCCGTTATGACTTGCGTCAGGACATTACTGTAACCCTTCCGGGTGCGGAAGGAGGGTATAATGTGCTGACTATTTCCGGTCACAGTGCTTCTGTCACTGATGCTGATTGCCCGGATAAGCTTTGCGTCCGGCAGAGAAGTATTAGCGGCCAGGGCGGCAGTATTGTCTGTCTGCCGCATGAGCTGGTTATCAGGATTGATCAGGGAAGGGAAGGTGAGCTGGATGCCGTCACCTACTAGGAACAGGATAGCCAAGAAAATATCTGGCATGGGTCTGCTGCTGACATTTGCGCTCATGCTTTCTTATATTGAATCACTGCTTCCGTTTGACTTAGGGATACCGGGCGTGAAGCTGGGGCTGGCTAATCTGTCGGTTGTGTTGGCTTTATATTTATTCGGGGCAAAAGAAGCTTTATCGCTTAATCTGCTGCGGGTGTTGCTTGGCGGTTTTTTGTTTGGGAATCTTTATGTGATATTTTATAGTATGGCTGGGGCATTGTTAAGCTTTGGGGCAATGCTATTGTTTAAAAAGACCGGCAGGTTCAGCATGACTGGTATCAGTATGGCCGGCGGTGTTTTTCATAATATCGGACAGGCACTGGTGGCCATGTTGATCGTCGATACCCTAGGGATACTGTATTATGTACCGGCGCTGCTGATAGCCGGAGCAGTTGCGGGCTCACTTATCGGCCTGCTTGTTTCATTGCTCTATCCGTATTTGATGAAAATGAGTCGAAATGGTTGAACATATGGTGAGGAAGAGGCATAGCGATTAACAAGAACAATTGTTTGTTGAATAATTAAGTGGTGACACTTTTTTTTATTTACAAGGGATTTCAGAATATTTAAATAAAAATTAGAAAATATATTGCGTTTTTATTTAAAAAGTGATAAGTTGTTAACAGGTGATGGGGGAATTGTACAGACGGGGACTGGGACGAAAGGAACCGATTGAGAGCTGATATGATTCTCGGTCGGTTTTTATTTTGCTTAAAGAATATTGATTTAACATAGTAATGAGAAGGGAAATTTAAACGGTGAGACAAAAAGTAATAAAGGTATCAAAACTATTGAAGATGAAAATGGCGTAGCTGATAAATGGACAGGAGACGATTTTATGCAGTATAAACAGGTGACTGATAAGGATTTATAGGATAAAAACATATATTCAGTATGGGACTTGCCTTGCCGGCAGTGAGGGCTCGATGTTATTAATGCTCCGGCGGCATGGGAACTGATGCCTGATATAATCGGTAATTTAAAGATGGAGGCAATAGACGATAATTTGCGGATTGGCCCCGAAGATTTAAACAGGCTGGACGTAGCTAATATATAAGAACATTGGCGAAGAAGCGGATAAAAGTGACTCTGTAAAATAATATGATAGTATAACAGGCTACATATAACAAGGAAAAATAAAGGGAGAAATGACTATGAAGAAAAAAGGAATCATAACAGTAATTATTATTGCCGTCATATTAATTGCAGGAACGGCATTATATTGGGGAATCAGCAGAGACGGAAATGACAGCTATTCTGAGGAAAGCGAAGGAGTGCCGATCCATTACGCCGAAGACGGCCCGGAGGAACCGTCGATCACCGTCTGGACGGAGATCCCGGACGGGGAGGTCGAGGACGGGGAATTTGACATAAGCTATACGGTAACGCCGGGCAGGGGGGCGGAAGTAGCGAAGATTTATTATGTGATCAACGGCGATATTGAAAGACGCTTATATACTTATGGCGACCCGGACACAAAACTAAGCGAAGGGACGGTATGGCTGGCATCTGATATGAAAAACAAGATCGTCTTCTATGTGGAGGATACGGACGGCAGAACCGCTGAATTCACTGCAGAGAACCAGCCATATCATGAGTTTCAGAAGAGTCCCCCGGTTGATGAGAGCCAGCTGCGCCCTGCGAGACAGGGAGGGGACAGACGGTATCTTGCAAATCAGCTTATTCTTGCCACAGAAGATGATATCCCTGATGAGGAAGTGGCGGAGATGATTGATGATATCGGAGGTGAAATCATCGGTAAAATATCTATAATGGATAGATATTATATCCAAGTGCCCGAAAGCACCGAGGAAGAACTGGAAGCCATGTGCAGGCAGTTAGAAGATAAGTATGAAGATCAGATTGCACTTGTAAAGCTTTATTATGTAGGCGGATGGAGCCTGCATCACACAGACGATCCATGGTGGAGCGAGGAGCCTGTCAGTCATGACGAGAATGCCCTGGATGAGTATAAACAGGTGACTGATGAGGATTTATATGAAAATCCCATATATTCAGTATGGGATCTGCCATACCGGCAGTGGGGTCCATCAATGCCCGGCGGCATGGAAACTGATGCCTGATAAAATCAGTAATATAAAGACCATAGTAATAGACGACGGTTTCCAGATCAGCCATGAAGATATAAGTTTAATAGCTACATATTGTAAACATTAGTAAAGCGAAAAGAAGAAAAGAACATATGAAGAAAATAGGAATCAATACCGCAATGATTATCATCGTTATTTTAGCCACAGGAGTTGCATTATATCTTCGAATGGATGAATCCGTCAGGTTCTCTGAGCCAAGTGAAAGTGAAACGGTCTATTATGCCGAAGACGGCCCAGAGGAGCCGTCGATAATCGTCTGGACAGAAATTCCGGACGGGGAGGTTGAAGAAGGCAAATTTGATATAACCTATACGGTAACGCCGGGCAAGGGGGCGAAAGTAGCAAAAATTTATTATGTGATCAATGAAGATGTTGAATTACGCCTATATACTTACGGCGATCCAGATATCAAACTAAGTGAAGGTATTGTATCATTGGTACCTGATATCAAGAATAATATGGTATTTTATGTGGAAGATACGTACGGAAGAACGGCAGAGTTTGCAGTAGAGAATCAGCCATACTGCATATACCCAGATAGTCCTTCATATGATGAGGACCAGCTACGACCTTCGAGACGGGGAGGGGATATCCTATATGTCATGGAGTGGCTTGTTCTGGTCACAGAGGATGATATCCCTGATGAGGAGGTAATGGAAATGATCAAAGATATCGGAGGGGTGATTATCGGTGAAATACCTATGATGGATAAATATTATATCCAAGCACCTGAAAGTACCGAGGAAGAACTGGAAGCCATGTGTAAACAGTTAAATATCAAATATGATGACCGAATCGCATATGTTGATCTTTATTATTTAGGCGGAGTGACTCTGCATCAGACAGATGACCCTTGGTGGAGCGAAGAACCCATCAGTAATGCCGAGGACGGCCTAGATGAATATAAAGTAAAGATTTCTGAGGGATCATTTGGCAGTGGATCTGTGTATTATGAATGGAACCCGCCTTACCGGCAATGAGGGCTTGATGCAATCAATGCCCCGGCAGCATATGGGAACTGATGCCTGATAAAATCAGCAATATAAAGATCGAAATAGTAGGCGACGGTTTCCGTATCAGCCATGAAGATCAAAAGAAAGGGTGCAAGGCTAAGATATGAATCATTAGGGAATAAGCAGACAAATATGTTAACAGTCTACATATAATGAAGAG
>QMCD01000220.1_pt1 | contig 81475 bp, 69 predicted proteins | sample 1821841 | NCBI WGS metagenome assembly QMCD01 (sample SAMN01991225, study PRJNA193472) | Termite gut metagenome, whole genome shotgun sequencing project. | isolation source: worker | host: Macrotermes natalensis
GGCGGGCTGGGACCCGGGCAGCGACTCGGTGGTTCGTGCGTTGCTCGAAGCGTGTGCGCCGCAGGGGACGACCTTCACCAACTTCGGCCCTGGGATGAGTATGGGCCATTCCGTTGCGGCGCGGGCTGCGGCGGGTGTCGTGGACGCTTTGTCGATGACCATTCCGGTGGGCGGCGGTGTGCACAGGCGCGAAGTGTTTGTCGAGCTGGAAGACGGGGCCGATTTCGAGGATGTTTCGCGGGCGATCAAGGCCGATCCGTATTTCGCACGGGACGAGACTTCGGTGGTGGAAGTGGAGGATGTGTGTTCGCTGGTGAATGTCGGTCACGGGGTTAAGATCGAGCGGACGGGCGCGAGCGGCACGACCGAGGGGCAGCGTTTCGAGTTCACGATGAGGATCAACAATCCCGCTCTGACTGCACAGATTATGGTTTCGTGCGCCCGTGCGGCGGTGCGGGCCAGGGACCGAGGCGATTTCGGAGCCAGGACGATGATCGAAATTCCACCCGTCGACCTGCTCGCAGGCACCCGCGAAGAAAACATTGCGCGGTTGGTGTAAATACCGATTGAAGATCAAGAATTACGATGGGGTATATCTGACTACTGAACAGTCGTTTTTTTGTCTAAAAAATTTGTAAATTAGTTTGGTTTGATTAACTTTGTCTTAGCGAAATTGCTTTAATTATTCGTCCTTGAATTATGTCGTCGCAGTTTTCTCGTCCTTTGAATAGCGTTTACTTAGCCGAGACTTTTTTGGAAAAAGCTTTGGGTTATGTGGCGAAGAGTAGTCTGTATATAGCTATATCAAATAGTGAAATTGCGTTGCCCGAAAACAGTGAAAAGAAAGATACTCTGGTACATGAGGTAAATAGGGTTTCAAGATACAGATCTGATCCTGAAAGATGGAAATTACGACAAAAAATAGCCGATGAGTTGTTTGCATATAAAAGGATAGAGGATGACGACTCTATTAAATTAGGAAGAGGGGGTGCATTGCCGAGAACGCCTGTAATCAGAGAAAAAAAAGCTTACATAATTATAGGATTGCCCGCTTCAGGAAAATCTGTGGTTGCAAATTTTATTTCAGATGAGACGGGCTCTGTTGTGTTGGATGTAGATTATGCTAAGAGAAAACTACCGGAGTATAAACCGAATCTACCACATGGAGGAGCATCTCTGGTTCACGAAGAGTCCAGCCTCATTGTATATGGCAAGGTTGTTGCGGGAGCACCATCGTGTTTTAGGCCACTATACGCCTTGTGCTCTCAAGAGGGATATAATGTGTGCATGTCTAAAACCGGCAATGACTTGGCAGGGGTTTTACAATTAGCCGAGTTTTGGAAAAATATTCTTGGTTATGAGGTGCACTTGGTCCTTGTGCAAGTGGATAGGCGGATAGCTACGATAAGGGCGATTAAGCGCTTTGAAAAGACCGGCAGATATGTCCCCTTGAGTCTGATTTTTGACGGGTATGGCAATGATCCCTTGATTTCGTACTATCGTTTAAAAGAATATAATAAGAAGGCAGCCATTTTTAGCTCATTCGGTAAATTGTCGACAAGTGGTGTGAGTCCTGAAGTAGTAGATTCAGATGGCATATCTCCTGTGCGATTGTACATATAAAAGTTGTTTGTTATGCAGAGTTTAGCAAGAGCGAGTAGAGGAAGAGCCCATAAAGATATGGGTTCTCGATTAGGTTTCGGGAATTCCGCAAAAATTGTAAATGTTGGTAAGGCGAAAGCCCCTGTCTCATCTGTCGAATATTGTAAACAAAATCAGGCACAGATTTCTTGTGTGATAAAACAGCTGTACGAATCAGAACAGCGTGAAATAGAAAACATGATTAGGTTTCATGCCAAGATGGCTCGTTGAGGTCGACAATGGTTTGATAAAACAAAAAGCGACTCCGAAATCGGGGTCGCTTTTTATTTATACCTTATTATATAAAGGTATAAATAACCTATTTCTGTTTCCAGAACTCGGCCACCTGATCGCTCGCCACGACCTCCTCCTTAAAAGCATAAGCACCGGTCTTGTCGCTCTTCACCATCTTAATGCACTTGGTGAAATTCTTACCCGCGCCCGCAGTCTTCAACGTTGCAACTACCTTCTTTGCCATAACAACTCAAATGGGTTAAAAAATTACTTAATCTCCCGATGAAGCGTAACCTTCTTCAAATAGGGATTATACTTCCGACGCTCCAAACGATCGGGAGTATTCTTCTTGTTCTTGGTGGTGATATACCGGCTCATTCCCGGCACGCCACTCTCGCGCTGTTCGGTGCATTCCAAAATGACCTGAACCCTGACCTCTTTCTTTGCCATAGTGGATTAATAAACTTTTTTGGGAGCCGCCGCACACTTCAAAGCAGCATCGAGGCCCCACTTGTTAATGTTTTTCATTCCGGCCGCAGACACCTTCAAGGTGATCCACCGGCCCTCGTTTTCCGACCAAAACCGTTTAATCTTTAAGTTGGGATTAAACCTGCGCTTGGTCTTGGCATTGGAGTGGGAGACATTGTTTCCCGTCATTGCCCGTTTACCCGTGATTTCGCAAACTTTCATCTTTGTGTATAATTAGAGCCTGCAAAGATAAACAAAATAATTCATATTTGGTATGGAAATTGATTGTCGGAGTGATAAATTTTTAATGTTCTTGGATTATGAGACGAATTATGCTTTTGGTGCTTTGTGCCGCCGCAATGACGGGGTGCAACTTGCATTCGAGAACGCTGAAGTTCTCATCGGAAGGTCCCGACAGGGAGTTTCTGAATGTGCTGGCGAGAATGGAGATCATCGACGGCAAGTACATTGTCTACACCATCGAACGGGCGGAGTACAGCGGAGGCGCGCACGGTCTGGAAACGACGATGTATGCCAACTATGATCTGCGGACCGGTCAGCGGGTGACTCTGGACGATCTGTTCACGCCCGAGGGCAAGGCGAGGTTGGCGAACGAGATCCGGCGCAAGATCTTGGAGGACAACAATGTGTCGAGCTGGGCCGAACTGCGGGATAAGGGGTGTTGGCTGGAAGAGAGCGAGGTTGTTGCGACGGAGAATTTTTATTTGACGGGCGATGCGATCCTGTTCCAGTTCAATCCGTACGAGGTTGCGTGCTATGCCAACGGCTCGACCAGCGTGTGGTTGTCGTATCGCGAACTGAAAGAGCTGATGAAGATTTAGTGGGGCACAGGGAATTAATCTAATTTCCTTACTAAATTTCATAAAATTATTTAATAACGCTTACACCTTTTCACTCGACGGCACGGTTGAGGTGAAAAGGTGTAAACTTTTTTTTGCGCCGAAAGTTGGCGGTTTAAATAAAATGTTATAATTTTGTTAAGCTTTTTGTATTGAAAAAAATGTTGAGACTTAATTTTCTAACCAAAACAAAATTCTTTTTATGAAAAAAATCTATGCTTTACTGCTTTGCTGCGTTGCTTTCGCGGCAAATGCGCAGGTGCATTCCATTCGCGGGACGGTGACGTCCGAGGCCGATGGCGCGCCTGTCGGGGGGGTGATGGTGCTCGTTGAAGGGACCAACTCCTATGCAACGACCAATGCCGTCGGGGAGTACACTATCTCCGCTTCCCAGGGCGATGTGTTGGTGTTTAGTTTGTTGGGCTTTGCGTCTCAGAGCGTGTCGGTTGGTGCCGGTACGGTTATCGACGTGGTGTTGGCAACGGACGCCGAGTGGATCGACGACCTGGTGGTTATCGGTTACGGTACTCAGCAGAAGAAGCTCGTGACGGGTGCGACGGTGCAGGTGAGCGGGGACGATATTGCGAAGCTCAACACTGTGAACGCGTTGAGCGCATTGCAGAGCCAGACACCGGGTGTGAACATCACTCAGGGGTCGGGTCAGCCCGGTACCCAGTATGGCTTCAAGGTGCATATTCGTGGGATGGGTACCAAGGACAATGCGGCTCCGCTCTACGTTATCGACGGTATTCCGGCGGGTAACAGCAATGGCGCGTTGAGCAACATTAATCCGGCCGACATTCAGTCGATCGACGTGTTGAAGGATGCCGCTTCGGCTGCCATCTATGGTTCGCGTGCGGCGAACGGGGTTATCCTGGTTACCACCAAGCAGGGCCGTGCCGGTCAGAGGGCTCAGGTGTCGTTGGACGGGTACTATGGTTTCCAGAACGTTTACAAGCTGGCCCAGACGCTTAATGCTCAGCAGTATGCCGACATTATGAACGAGGCCAATATTATGGACGGTTTGGCTCCTTTCGATTTTGCGTCGATGGTTCCGAATTGGGACAGGATTGCCGACGGTAGTTGGAAGGGTACCAATTGGTTGGAGGAGTCGAGAAACAAGAACGCTCCGATCCAGAACTATACCCTTAATATAACGGGCGGTACGGAACAGTCGGTTTACTCTATCGGTTTGGGATATACTTCTCAGGAGGGTATTTTCGGTGCTCCGGTGGCCTCGAAGTATGAGAGGTATACGGCCAGGTTGAACACTGAGCACGTGTTGTTCAAAGGCAGGGATCGCGACATTATCAAGTTCGGTGAGAATTTGACCTACACTTTCAACCAGAATCAGGGTCGTATGAGTATGGACAATCAGTACTCGAACGACATTGCGAACCTGATGCGTACCACTCCGTTCCTTCCGATGTATGACGAGGACGGAGAGTATCATAAGGCTATCGATTGGGATTTGCGTCAGGTGAACCCCATTGCTCAGAATGTTTACTCGACCAATTCGAGGGATAACAGCATCGACAGGGATCATTCGCTGCGTTCGAGCTTGTATTTGATTGTCGAGCCGATCAAGAACCTGGTTTTGAAGAGCACGTTCGGTTACGCTTATGGCGCGGGTTCGAGACGGAATTACACTCCGAAGATGAACCTGGGTCCGCAGTCGGTTCGTGACGTCGATTCTGTACAGCAGGAGATGAACAATAGCCAGTCCATCACTTGGGAGAACACGGCTACTTATAAGTTCGACATCAATGGCAATCACAACTTCACCGCCCTTATCGGGAACACTATCGAAAAGTGGGGTGGTTCGATGGGCGATCGCCTGAGGGTGAGCAATGAGAATCCGCGTTTCCACGATTTGGAGCACGCTTATATCGACAATGCCAACCTGGCGAGTGCCGCGACGACTATCTCGGGTGGTCCGCAGAGCGGTATGGGTCGTTTGGCTTCGTTCTTCGGTCGTGTTAGCTATGACTATAAGAATAAGTATATGTTGACCGCAGTGGTTCGTGCGGACGGCTCGCACAACTTTGCACGCGGTCATAGGTGGGGTACGTTCCCCTCGGTTTCGGCAGGTTGGGTGATGACCGAAGAGCCTTGGATGGAGAATGCACGCAATTGGATGAACTTCCTGAAGATCCGCGCCAGCTGGGGCCAGAACGGTAACCAGGACGTGAGCTCGTTCCAGTACTATTCTTCTATCTCTACCGGCGGACGTTATGTGTTTGGCGACGACAAGTCGAATCCTTCGATGGCGTCTTATCCGAGTAACTTCCCCAACGCGGAGATCTCTTGGGAGACCTCGGAGCAGATCGACCTCGGGTTCGACGCTTCGTTCTTCCGTTCGAGGTTGAATGTTGCTTTCGACTATTATGTTAAGAATACGAAGGATTGGTTGGTGGATGCACCTCAGTTGACCTCTTATGGTGCGACGAACACCACCTATATCAATGGTGGCGATATTCGCAACAGCGGTGTCGAACTCGGCTTGAGCTGGGATGACAAGGCGGGTGAGTTCTCTTACGGGGCTAATGTTAACTTTGCTTACAATAAGAACGAAGTTACTCGTATTGCGAGTGACAGGGGCTTTATCGAAGGTCCGGCGGATGTGTTGTATCGTCCTCACGACGGTGCTTATCGCATCGAGGTGGGCCGCCCGATCGGTTTCTTCTATGGTTATAAGACCGCAGGCGTGTTCCAGACACAGGAGCAGATCGACAACTACACCGGTGCCAAGATCAAGGGCGATTACGCTCCGCGTCCCGGTGATATGATCTGGGTGGATCACGACAAGGATGGCGAGATTACGGATGCTGACCGCACGATGATCGGCGATCCCAATCCGGATGTTACTTTGGGTATCGGGTTGAACTTCGGTTGGAAAGGTTTCGATTTGAATATTGCTATGCACGGGGTGTTCGGCAACCAGATTTTGCGCACTTGGCGTTCGTGGCCCGACGGCCCGAAGGGTAACTATGTTGCTTCGGAGGCGTTCGATCGTTGGCACGGTGTGGGTACTTCGAATACGGCGCCGAGGCTGAGCGCGAGCTCGCACCCGAACCGTCAGTGGATTTCGGACCTCTACATCGAGGATGGCGACTATTTGAGGATGCAGAACATCACTTTGGGGTATGACTTCAAGTACTTGTTGCCGAAGGCTAACTGGCTGAGCCAGGTTAGGGTTTATGTTACCGCTCAGAATCTGTTTACCATCACCGGTTATTCGGGTATGGATCCCGAGATCGGTTGGGGTGATGGAGGAGAGTGGGCTTCGGGTGTGGATGTTGGTTTCTATCCCAGCCCTCGGACTTGGATCGTTGGTGTTAATTTGAAATTCTAAAAAGAGTAGAAAGATATGAAAAAGATATTGATTGTATTTTCACTCTTAGGAGTGATGTTGACGACGGGGTGCGAGGACTTCCTTGATACCAAGGACCTTACGCACAAGAACACGACGAACTATCCGGGCGATGAGACGGAGATGAACGATTTGTTGAGTGGGTTGTATTATGCCGCTCACAATATGGAGATGGAGATGCAGGGGAACAATATGTTCGTTATTTCGGAGTTTATGTCGGATGACCGCTTTGCGGGTGGTGCACCGGATGATGACGACTTTGCAAAGTTGGAGCAGTTCATGTGTGACAATTACAACTTTTTGGCGGAGGCTTGGAGAGCGGCTTATATGACTGTTTTCAGGGCCAACTACATTATTAACGCGATGGAGTTGGATATTGTAAATTGGACGAGCGAGGAGAATCGCGATTATGCGGCGGGCCAGGCTTACTTTTTGCGGGCTTATGCGTTCTTCTATTTGGCGCGTATGTTCGGTGAGGCACCTATGCCTTTGATGACCGATCCGCAGAATTTGCCTAAGTCGACGGCGGACGAGTTGTTTGCCCAGATCGGATCGGACTTCAAGGCCGCTATCGAGTTGATGCCGGCGAATGAGATTCCTATTCCGGACCGTGTTAGGGCTACCAAGTGGGCTGCGGAGGCGTTTATGGCCCGTGCGTGGATGTTCTATACGGGGTATTATGGCAAGACGAGTATGCCGTTGGCGGAAGGTGGCGAGATCACCAAGACGCAGGTTATCGGCTGGTTGGACGATTGCATCAACAATTCGGGTCATAAATTGTTGGATGATTTCCGCAGTTTGTGGCCTTATTGCAACGAGTTGACGGCTCCGGATTATCCTTATGCTGCGAAGAACGAGTTGGAGTGGATCGGCGAGAAGGGTGCTAATACCGAGACCGTGTTTGCTTTCTCTTCGGCACCTTCGGCTGCGGGTTGGGGTAATATTTCGAGCGCCGACCCGTCGAGCAATGCCAACCGTATCAATCTTTACTTCTCGATGCGTATCCAGCCCAATGAGGACACTTTCCCGTTCGGGACTGGTTGGGGCTTTGGTACGGTGAATCCCCAGTTGTGGAACACTTGGCCGGATGCCGATGTGCGCAAGAGGGGTTCTATCGCCGACGTGACCGATCCGGACGAGATGCCGGCTTACAGCTGGGGTATGGACAATCAGATGCACGAAACGGGTTATATTCAGAAGAAGTATATCTGTATCAATGCGTATGATAACGGAGCTATTACCAGCTATTCGAGGCTGATGTATGGCACTTATGTGAATACCGATTACCAGCTGAGCAACACTCAGGACCTGGTGACGATGCGTTTTGCGGATGTGCTGTTGATGGCGGCCGAGTTGAAGGAGGACGTGTCGCTTATCAACAAGGTGCGTGCGCGGACAGGGTTGGATGATCTGACGGCTTACAGTCTGGATGCTTTGAAGCAGGAGCGTCGTTGGGAGCTGGCTTTTGAGAGCGTACGTTACTACGACTTGCTTCGTTGGGGCGATGCGGCTACGGCTTTGGCGACCCAGAACGGGGTGAATGTTCAGAACGCAGGTGTTGCGGCGACAATGGCTTTGGGTGATGTGGCGGCAGGGTTGGCTCGCACGGGCGGCTTCTTCCCCATTCCGGCCGAGGAGATCACCAAGTCGGAAGGCGTGTTGACCCAGAGCAAGGGCTGGGGTAATTAATGTTTGTGGTTGTTTTTTTAATACATTGAATATTATGAAAAGATTGATATGGATGGTGTTTGCGGCCTTTGCGGTTTTGCTGAGCGCGTGTGAGCCCATCGACAATAGCGAATCTCCCAAGAACAATCCCTGGGGGCCGGAAGATTTGAGGTTCACGGTTGAGAACACTTCTCCGGGCAGCAACGAGATCCGGATGACGAGCCAGATGCCCGGGGTGGTGGTTCAGTGGGATTATATGACGGGTGTTACGACGGCGGACGAGTTGACGGTTATCTTCCCGGCTACGGGCGAGATACCCATTAAGTTCACCGCTGTGGGTCCTAACGGTCAGGTTTCGAAGACCGTGACGGCCACTATCACCGAGATGACGGAGCCCATCGATCCGATTTGGAACCTGTTTGCGGGTTACTCGTTGGACGAGCCCAAGACGTGGGTTTGGGATGCTACGGCTAATGGCGGCAATGTTTGGGGTACGGCCGGTCACTTGGCGAGCACGGCTCCGGGTTGGAGCGTTGCCAAGGTGGGTGACACGTTGGGTACGGGCGGTTACGTCGACCCCAATGCGTCGTTCAGCATGGGCCTTTTGGCTACCATCAGCGTTACCGACAATGGTGCAACGCGTAACGGGACCTATTCGTTCGATATGTCGAAGAAGACCCCGAACACCGACAATGGCGAGCCCTGGTCGGACGGTCAGCTGACGTTGGCAGGGTTGACGATGCCTACGGGTGTTATTTGCTGGGCAGGTACTCCCGTCAGCACTTACAACATCATTAAGTTGACCGAAACCGAGATGGTTCTCGAAGCGGCGCCGACGGGTGCAGGCGGCTGGGCCGAAGGTACTTTCTGGATGTTTAAGGCTAAGGAATAGTTTTTTGAAGAAGTTTTTTCGGAGCAGCCCCTCGATGAATAGTCGGGGGGTTGTTTTTTTCTATTCTTTTAGTTAAATTTGCTTTTTAAATTTTGACTTTATGATTTTAGGGATAGATCTGGGGGGAACGAACGTGAGGGCGGGGGCGGTCGATGGGGGACGGTTGGTGAACAAAATTTCGGAACCCAGCCGGGCTGAATTGCCGGTGAAGGAGTCGGTGGAGCATATCAAGAGCGTTATCGGCAAGGTTTTTTCGTCTGCCGTCACGGGCATCGGGGTCGGAGTGCCGAGCGTTGTCGATGTCGAGCGGGGGATCGTTTATAATGTCGTCAATATTCCGTCGTGGAAGGAGGTGCACCTGAAAGCCGAGTTGGAACGGGAGTTCGGGGTGCCGGTTCACGTGAATAACGATGCTAACTGTTTTGCGCTGGGCGAGAAGGTTTTCGGGGTGGCGAAAGGGTACGATGATGTTGTGGGGGTGACGCTCGGGACGGGGGTCGGAGCGGGGTTGGTGTTCGATGGCAAGTTGTATAGCGGGCGCAATTGCGGTGCGGGCGAGTTGAGTTCGGTGCCTTATCTGTCGGGAAATTATGAGCATTTTTGCAGCAGCGAGTTCTTTATTGACGAGCACCGGACGACGGGCAAGGAGTGTGCGGCGGCGGCTCGGGCGGGCGACGCGGCGGCGAGGGCGATTTGGGCGGAGTATGGAGCTCACGTCGGGAGGTTTATGTGGGCGGTGTTGTATGCTTATGATCCACAGTGTGTGGTTTTCGGGGGCGGGATTGCGAGTGCCTGGGATTTATGGGGCGATGCTATGGAGGCGGTTTTGCGGGAGTTTCAGTATGCCGAAACGGTTAAGAATTTGAAGGTCGCTGTTTCGGATAATCCCGATATTGCCATTCTGGGGGCGGCGGCGTTGGTTTTGTGAGTTGAGAACTAAGAACTAAGAGCTAAGAGTTTAGCTACGTGCGCTTTTAGGCGCAGTCGGGTGCGAAGAGTCGCATCCGACAAAGCAAGCGCGTGGGCCGAGCGAAATAGAACAACAGAACAACCAAAACTACTTAATAAATTATGAAAAAACTATTTTTTTTATTCTTCATTCTTCATTCTTCACTCTTCATTTGCAATGCTCAGGAGGTGATAAACCTGGAAAAAGGGTGGAGCTTGCAGTCGTCCGCCGGAGGCGAAGTCTATCCCGCCACCGTGCCGTCGACCGTGATGGGAGTGCTGACGGCGAACGGTCTTTATGGCGATCTGCTCGAAGCAACCAACTATAAAAAAGCCGATCGCGCACCGTTCGATGTCAGTTGGGTGTACAGCACCAATTTCGACCTGAAAGACCTGGCCGGCAAGAGCGTGTTTCTGGCGTTCGACGGCATCACCTATCGCGCCAATGTGTGGCTGAACGGTCGGCTGGTGGCGTCGAAGGATGAGCTGTTCGGTGCTTTTTGTCGCTGGGAGTTCGATGTGACCCAGTTTGCTCAGGAAAAAAACGAATTGAAAGTGGAGGTTTTCCGGGCCCGGAGCGGCGAACCCAACATCGGTTTTGTGGATTGGAATCCGCGGCCGCTGGATGAGAATATGGGGATTTTCCGCCCCGTGACTGTTAGGGTGACCGATGGGGTGCGGCTCAAAAACAGCTGGGTGAAGACCGACGTGAACACCCGGACGCTGGACGAGGCGATCCTGACCGTCGAGACATATTTGGAAAACCACTCGGGAGAGAGCGTGACGGGAACGGTTCACGGCCACATCGGCAAGGTGCAATTTGAGAGGGAAGTGACGCTTGCCGCGGGCGAAAAGCAGCGCGTGGCCTTCACCGAAAAGGATGTTCCGGCTCTCAGATTCCAGAATCCGCGCCTGTGGTGGAGCGTGGGGATGGGTGAACCGAATCTCTATGAACTCGAAATGAGCTTCACGGTGGGGGAGAAGAGGAAGAAAAAAACGGTGGACAGCGAGCGGGTGAAGTTCGGGATCCGCGAAATCGAAACCTATTTCACCGACGCGGGACACAAGGGCTATATGCTGAACGGTAAAAAGGTGCTCATCAAGGGTGCGGGCTGGACGGACGACATCTTCCTGCGCGACACTCACAAGACCAATGAGCACCAGGTGAAGATGGTGCGCGATATGGGGCTGAACACCATTCGGTTTGAAAATATCTGGGGCACCGATCACAACATTTACGACCTGTGCGACCGCTATGGCATTTTGGCGATGGTCGGCTGGAGCTGCCAATGGGAGTGGGAGGGCTATTTGGGCACTCCCGAGGATGATTTTATGAGCATCCGCACGCCCGAGGATATTGCGCTGGTGACGAGATATTTCCGCGACCAGGTGTTGTGGCTGAGGAACCATCCGGCCATCATTGCGTGGTATGGAGGCTCCGACAAGTTGGCGCGGCCGGAGTTGGAGCGCAACTATCTCGAAATTTTGAAAGAACTCGATACACGTCCTTATGTCGGGTCGGCTAAGATTATGACGAGCGAGGTGACTGGCCCCAGCGGGATGAAGATGTATGGGCCGTATGAATATGTGGGGCCGAACTATTGGTGGATCGACACCCGTCTGGGCGGTGCCTATGGGTTCAACACCGAGACTGGGCCTGGGGCGCAGTTGCCCGTATTGGAGTCGATAAAAAAGTTTGTTCCGGCGGACGAACTGTGGCCGATGGGCCCGAGCTGGGACTATCATTGCACCACCTCGACCACCGATATGAACTCGATGAGGATAATGAACGACGTCATAGACAAGAAATATGGCGGGGCGACTACGCTGAACGAATATTTGCGCAAGGCCGATCTGGCGGCTTATGAGTCGACCAAGAGTATGTTCGAGGCGTTTCGGGCAAATAAGCCCGCCACGACGGGGATCATCCAGTGGATGTTGAACTCGGCCTGGCCGTCGATGTATTGGCAGTTGTACGACTATTATGGTGTTCCGACCGCTTCGTACTATGCCGTGAAAAAGGCCAATGCACCGCATCAGTTGGTGTACAGCTATAAGGACAGGGGGATTTACATTGTCAACGAACTGCCCACCGATGCGGCGGGGTTCACGGCTGTCGTGAGGACGTTCGGTGCCGATTCGAAACCCATTCTGAGTCAGGAATTGACCATTGCGTCGCGCGCAAATTCGTCGGAAAGAATTGCCGAGATCGACCCTGGAGCGAGTTTCGTTGCGCTCCAACTGTTCGATCGCAGCGGGGCTCAGGTGGCGGAAAACTTCTACGCGCTCTCCGAAACCGAGGATGTTTACAACTGGGAGAGCTCGGAGTGGGTTCACACGCCGATGAAAACGTATGCCGATTTCGGCTGGCTGAACGGTTTGGAGCGGGCGCAGTTGGAGATTACGCCGGTGGTTAAGGGAGGAAAATTGACCCTGACGATCGAGAACGGGAGCGATGTGATTGCGTTTTTCACGTCGTTGAAGTTGTTGACTGTGGATGGTGATGTGGCTCACGGGGCGTTCTGGGGAGATAATTACTTGAACATTCTGCCCGGCCAGACACGTGTTGTGACTTGTGAGGGGGTTTCGGCCGCTGGTTTGACTTTGCAGATCGACGGGTGGAATGTCGGTGAGATGAGGTTGGAGTTGTAGATTTTTTTGGAGTTGCAAAAGTTTTTGTTTACTTTTGCAACTCCAAAATGCTTCCCTAGCTCAGTTGGTAGAGCACGACACTCTTAATGTTGGGGTCCAGGGTTCGAGCCCCTGGGGGAGCACTGAAAAGCGCGCACCTTGCGCGCTTTCTGTCTGTAAGGGGGGGGGGCTGTAATATCCATCAAGCTCGTTCTGGTCTGTTTTTTGCGTCTGTAAAGGGGTTATGAAAAAGTTCAAACAACCCCTAATGCTGCTCCTCGGAGCCCTCATCGCTATGCGAACAGCCTCGGCACAACGGACACACACCTTTCTGTCCCCCAATCCGACCATCTTTCAGGTCGCATCCGTCATCATCGAATCCGACTCCGAGCTCGCCCTGGTCGACGCCCAATTCAGTCGCGACAACGCCCTGAGGCTGGTCGAAAAGATCCGCAAGATCGACAAACCGCTACGCACCATCTTCATCAGTTACTCCGACCCCGACTACTATTTCGGGCTCGACGTGATAGCGCGCGCCTTTCCCGACGCAAAAATCCTCGCCACGCCGCAAACCGTCTGGACGATCGGGGCGACAAAAGATGAAAAAATGGCTATCTGGGCGCCGCAACTCGGCGAAAATGCTCCCGAAAAAATCGTCGTTCCGGATGCCCTCGCGCCCGACCACTTTATGGTAGGGCGACACAGGGTCGAGATTTGCAGCAACGCCGGCGACGAAGCCCATTCGTGGCTGTGGCTACCCGACTCGCGAACCGTTCTCGGAGGCATCTATCTCACTGATAATCAGCACCTTTGGGTGGCCGACAGTCAATCGAACGAAGCCCGCGAAAAGTGGCTCGCGGCACTCGACACGATGGCGGCCAGCAACCCGAAAAAGGTGATTCCGGCGCACTTCTACGAACCCCTCGGCAGCGACCCCATCGGCTTCACAAAACGTTATCTGACCGAGCTCGACAAGGTGTTGAAGAGCGAAAAAAGCAGCACCGAGGTGATAACGGCGATGGAAAAGCGATACCCGTCGTTGGCGGCGCAGAGCAACCTCGAAATGACGACCAAGGTGCTCACGGGCGAGATGGCGTGGAAAACCGTCGATGCGTTCGAAGCGATAGGGCGTAAGGTGGAGGTCGATTTTGGCGGCGAATACCTTTTTGAACTCGATTTCACCGACAACCACACGATGACTTTTCGGGGGCTGAAGCCGCGCGCCGAGGGGCGTCCCATCACCGACACGGTTCAGTACACGGCGGTGGAGGTTGCGCCGCGGGTCTATATGGTCTATTGGACGGAGCGCGACAACACCCACGTGGTGCACGTCGAGGACTATGGGGCGGGTGTTGCTTACACCAACATCGCCTCGCCCGACGGCAGCTTCACCAACCTGAAAGGGACGCTGAAGATGAGCGAATAGAGGTGGATTGCGGTCGCGATTTTTATAATTCGGGTGGAAGAAAAAATTGATCTGTATAATTAGTCATTTCGATTTCAAACTGCTTATCGCTTATAGCCCTGAACGCTTTTGCAATATTTAAAGATAACCAACTTTTATTGAAAACAAAACTTGGACACTTGGGTATCAAGTTTGTTAGTAATAATGAGATCAAACTCTACCACTCGCTGAAACCCCGTCTCATCCGCACATAAGGCACCGAGCCGTTCCTGCGAACGGCTTTATGGCTGTGTTGCAAAAAAAGTTGAAAACGGCTATACTTTATCGTTTAGTATTCTCATTGCGGCATCCAGAATGGCGGTGTCGCTCAGAGTGACCACTCCTCCGTCGGGCCCTTTTTCGATGTGGATTCCGGCGCTTTCGCCCGATTCGAAATGTTTTCCGCCGAAATAGTTCCTGACGGTGTCGACATCTATACCCAGTTCGTCTGCAATTTTCTTGGAAGATCCGCTGGGGAGACGATCTTTGATCCTCCGGAGCTCATTGAAAGTGATAACCATAATTATATGTGTTTTTAAGTTTGGCTTGTATCGTGGTACGAAATTAAACAAACTTTTCGAGATATGCAAATAAAAAAGGCGGGCCCTTGTGAGCCCGCCCTGTTGTTACTTCACCTCCTCGAAGTCGACGTCGGTGACGTTGTCGCCGGAGCCCGACGACGCCCCGCCGCCACCCTCCGAAGCACCGCCACTCCCCGCAGAACCCGCTTCGCCCGAAGACTGCTGAGCCTTATACATATCCTCGCTCGCAGCCTGCCAAGCGTCGTTCAACTGCTTGCTAAAGCGGTCGATGTCCTCCACATTCTGAGCCTTATGCGCCTCCTTCAACGACTCCAAAGCCGCCTCGATAGCCGACTTTTTCTCCGCCGGAACCTTGTCGCCATACTCGGAAAGCTGCTTTTCGGTGCTGAAAATCATCGCGTCGGCCGCATTGACCTTATCCACCTTTTCGCGCTCGGCCTTGTCGGCGGCTTCGTTGGCTTTGGCTTCGTTGCGCATCCGTTCGATCTCCTCGTCCGTCAGGCCGCTCGACGCTTCGATGCGGATTTTTTGCTCTTTGCCCGTGCCTTTATCTTTGGCCGAAACGTTCAGAATACCGTTGGCGTCGATGTCGAAAGTAACTTCGACCTGCGGAACACCGCGTGGAGCCGCCGGAATGCCGTCGAGGTGGAACTGTCCGATGCTCTTATTGTCGCGCGCCATTGGCCTTTCACCCTGCAAAATGTTTATTTGCACGCTCGGCTGGTTGTCGGCGGCGGTCGAGAAGGTTTCGCTTTTGCGGGTCGGAATGGTGGTGTTGGCGTCGATAAGACGGGTGAACACCCCGCCCAGAGTCTCGATACCCAGCGACAGCGGGGTCACGTCCAACAGCAACACATCCTTCACTTCGCCCGTCAGCACGCCGCCTTGAATAGCGGCACCGATGGCCACCACTTCGTCGGGATTGACCCCTTTGCTGGGAGCTTTGCCGAAAATCTCCTGCACCTTGGTTTGAATGGCAGGAATACGGGTCGAACCGCCCACCAACAACACCTCGTCGATGTCGCTCGCTTTCAAACCGGCATCTTTCAGGGCTTTTTCGCACGGCGCGACACTCCTTTTAATGAGGTTGTCGGCCAGTTGCTCGAATTTGGCTCGCGTCAAAGTTACCACCAGGTGCTGGGGAGTGCCGTTGACGGGCGCGATATAGGGCAGGTTCACCTCGGTCGAAGTGGTGCTCGAAAGCTCGATCTTGGCCTTTTCGGCAGCTTCTTTCAGCCTTTGCAACGCCATCGGGTCTTTGCGCAGATCGACCTTATGCTCCGTTTCGAACACTCCTGCCAGGAAGTCGATGATGACGTGGTCGAAGTCGTCGCCCCCGAGGTGGGTGTCGCCGTTGGTCGATTTCACTTCGAAAACTCCGTCGCCCAGTTCGAGGATGGAGATGTCGAACGTACCGCCCCCGAGGTCGTAGACGGCGATCTTTTTGTCGCCCTGGGCCTTGTCCAACCCGTATGCCAACGCTGCGGCGGTGGGCTCGTTGATGATTCGGCTGACCTTCAGACCGGCAATCTCGCCCGCTTCTTTGGTCGCCTGTCGCTGCGAGTCGCTGAAATATGCGGGAACGGTGATGACGGCCTCGGTTACCGAGGTACCCAGATAGTCTTCGGCGGTCTTTTTCATCTTTTGGAGTATCATTGCCGAAATCTCCTGGGGCGTATATTCCCGTCCGTCGACCTCTACGCGCGGAGTGTTGTTGGCTCCCTTCACCACTTTGTACGGCACGCGGTCGATGTCGCCTTTGACCTGATCGTAGGTTTCACCCATAAATCGCTTGATGGAGAAGATGGTGCGCTCCGGATTGGTGATGGCTTGCCGCTTGGCCGGTTCGCCCACTTTTCGTTCGCCGCCGTCGGTGAATGCGACGATGGAGGGGGTGGTGCGGTGCCCCTCGCTGTTTTGGATCACGACGGGCTCCGAGCCCTCCATAACGGCCACACACGAATTAGTTGTGCCCAAGTCTATACCAATAATTTTTCCCATAATGTTATATGATTTATTTTGATTTTCTGTGTGCTATTTTCTATCAAAGCCCGTGCCAGCCGTTAGATACTGCCATTCTGTCAGTTGCCGTGTCAGTCGAACAAAAATTCGTAATTCGTAACTCGTAATTCGTAATTTATTATTACTTTTGCGTCCTATATATCCGGACCGTAAACAAAATAAAAAACCAACTATATGCAAAACAAAGGCTTTATAAGGCTCATCACGGTGCTATTCGTGCTGGCGTGCGCCTATTCGCTGTCGTTTACCGTGGCGACCAAACTTACCGAAAAAAGGGCGACCGAGTATGCCGCCGGCTCTTCCGACCCTGAAAAAGCGCGTCAGAAATATCTCGACAGTTTGGCCAACGAACCCATCTATCTCGGGTTTACCTACCGTCAGGCCCAGGAACGGGAGATCAATCTGGGGCTCGACCTGAAAGGGGGGATGAACGTGATGATGCAGATCTCGGTGCAGGATGTGGTGAGGGCGATGGCCAACAACAGTGCCGACCCGATCTTCAACCAGGCGTTGAGCGAGGCGGCGGGGCAGCTCGACAGTTCGAGCGACGACTTTATCGGGTTGTTTGCCCGCGCTTATAGCCGGTTGAGCGGCGGAAGTCCGTTGGCCCACATCTTCAATACGCCCGACCTGAAAGAGGTGATCAATCCGACCAGCACCGACAGCGAGGTGATAGCCGTTCTGCGGAATCAGACCGAGGGGGCTATCAGCAACTCGTTCAACGTACTTCGTAACCGTATCGACCGCTTCGGGGTTGCCAACCCCAATATCCAGAAGCTGGACAACGGGCGCGTGCTGATCGAGCTTCCGGGGGTTAAGGAGCCCGAGCGTGTGCGCAAGCTGTTGCAGGGCACGGCGTCGCTGGAGTTTTGGACGACTTATGACAATAACGAGGTTTATCTTGCGCTCGCGGCGGCCGATGCCGAGGTGGCGAGGGTGAATGCTGCTGTAGATGCACCTGCCACCGACAGTTTGGGCGTGGACAATGTTTATGCCGTTGCGCGGAGTGCTTCGGCGGGAGGAGAGGGTTTGTTCTCCAAGTTGATGCCTGTGGGAGGTAATTTCCGCGGGCCGAGGGTCGGGATGGCGGCTGTGGTGGATACTGCGGCGGTTAATAAATATCTGGCCATTCCTTCGGTTAAGGCCCTGTTGCCGCGCGAGTTGCGGTTGATGTGGGATGTGAAGCCGAGTGACAATATGTTGTCGCTGTACGCCATTAAGGCCGATACGCGCGACGGGAAGGCTCCGTTGGACGGAGGCGTCATCACGAGCGCGAACGGCAGTTTCGGCCAGAGCGGTTCGTTTGCCGAGGTGAGCGTGACGATGAACTCGGCGGGTGCGCGCGTGTGGCAGAACCTGACAAGGGACAATGTGGGCAAGAGCGTCGCTATCGTCCTGGACGGTTATGTTTACAGTGCGCCCACCATTCAGAACGAAATTCCGGGTGGGCGGACGCTCATCACGGGTCAGTTCACCATCGAGGAGGCGACCGACCTTGCCAACGTGTTGGAGTCGGGTAAGTTGCCCGCTCCGGCGCGCATCGTTCAGGACCAGGTGGTGGGCCCGAGCCTGGGTCGCGATTCGATCAACTCGGGGATGGTGTCGTTCTTCATTGCGTTTCTGGTGACGCTGGCCTATATGTGCATATACTATAACCGTGGCGGTTTCTACTCTTCGGTTGCGTTGGTGCTCAATTTGTTCCTGCTCTTCGGGGTGCTGGTTTCGGTGGGCGCGGTGCTTACTCTGCCCGGTATCGCCGGTATAGTGCTGACGATGGGGATGGCGGTCGATGCCAATGTGATAATTTATGAACGTATAAAGGAGGAGCTCAGGGCCGGAAAGGGCCTCGGACTGGCTATTGTGGAGGGGTATCGAAATGCTTATTCCGCCATTATCGACGGCAATATTACGACTATCATCACGGGTATCGTGCTGTTTGTTTTCGGGACGGGACCGGTGCAGGGTTTTGCGACGACCCTTATTATCGGGATCATCACTTCGCTGTTCACCTCGATTTTCATTGCGCGGTTGTTGATCGACAGGCGCGTTTCGAAGGGCAAGAGTGTGAGTTTTTCGAGGAAGTGGAACGAGAAGTTCCTGACCAACACCCACTTCGATTTTGTCGGGAAACGCAAGTACTCCTACTTCATCAGCGGGGCGTTGATCCTTATCACCTTTATCTCTTTGGCCACTCGGGGCTTGAATATGGGGGTCGATTTTTCGGGTGGACGCGCTTATGTGGTGCACTTCGACAGGCCGGTGAGCGACGATGCGGTCAGGGAGCGAATGAGCGAAGTGTTCGACGGGTTGACCGACGACGGTACGTCGAGCTATGAGGTTAAGACTTATGGCACGAGCGGGTACGATAAGCGAATTCTGACCCAGTACCTTATTAAGGAGGAGACCGACGAAGCCACGGGCGAGGTGAATCGCCTGCTGTGGGAGGCCGTGGGGCCGCTGTTCGAAACTCCGCTGACGCTGGAAGAGTTTACCTCGACCCAACGGGTGGAGTACGGGATCATTCAGAGCGACAAGGTAGGGCCGAGCGTGGCAAGGGACATCACGAGGAATGCGGTGTTTGCGATAGTGTTCTCGCTGATCGCCATCGGGCTCTATATTTTGATGCGCTTCCGCCGTTGGCAGTGGGGTATGGGCGCGGTGGTTTCGCTGGCGCATAACTCCATTTTGGTGTTCGGACTGTTTTCGCTGTTTTGGGGAGTGTTCCCGTTCGCGTTGGAGATCGACCAGAGCTTTATTGCCGCCATTTTGACCATTATCGGTTATTCGATCAACGACACGGTGGTGATTTTCGACCGCATCAGGGAGTACCATACGCTTTATCCGAAGAGGTCTGTCCGCGAGAACATCAACGGGGCCGTCAACTCTACGTTGGGCAGAACGTTGAACACGTCGGGGACGACTATCGTGACACTTTTGGCTATCTTCCTCTTCGGCGGGACCACCATTCGCGGGTTTATCCTTGCGTTGCTGGTGGGGATCGTCGTGGGAACCTATTCGTCGGTGTTCGTTGCAACGCCGGTGGCGTACGATATGATGAAGAAGTCGAAGAAGTAAAGAGGGGGCAAAGAGGGGGCAAAGAGGGGGGGGCTTGGAGTCGAGAATAAAGGCCGGATTTTTCCCGGCCTTTTTCAATTTTCCTCTTCTATGAGATTTTGGGGCAGGCGTTTGGAGGCGCGGGCACCGAGTTTGAGCATCTTTTCGGAGGTCGTGATTAGGTTGCCGCGCCCGTCGCGCAGTTGGCCGAGGGCCTGGTCGTAACTCTTTTGGGCGCGGTCGAGATTGCGCCCTATCTCCTCCAGCGACGAGACGAAACCGACGAATTTGTCGTACAGCGCACCTCCCTGACGGGCGATTTCGAGGGCGTTTTTGGACTGGTTGTCGCGCTTCCACAGGTCGTCCACTATCTTCAAAAGGGCAAAGAGGTTGGTGGGCGAGCTGACGATGACCTTCTTGTTGTACGCTTCGGCCCACAGTGCACTTTCGGCACCCATTGCGGCCAGAAATGCGGGCTCGGAGGGGACGAACAGGATGACGAAATCGGGCGAATTTTCGACCACCGATTGATAGTTTCGGGTGTGCAGGTCGGCGATGTGCTTTCTTAGCGAGGCCACGTGCTCGGCCGCAAGACGGGTGCGCTCGTTCTCCTCATTTGCCGCCGCCAGAGCGACATAGGCCGTCAGCGAAACCTTGCTGTCGATGACGATGCGTTTGCCTTCGGGCAGGGTGAGCACCACGTCGGGGCGCATGTTGGCACCCGTTTCGGCATCTTTGAAGTTCTCCTGAACGAAATAGTGGACGCCCCGTTGCAGGTTGCTGCTTTCGAGCATCCGTTCGAGGATCATTTCGCCCCAGTCGCCTTGCACTTTGCTTTGTCCTTTCAGGGCGTTGGTCAGGTCGGTGGTTTGTTGGGTGATGCTTCGGTTGAGGTCGAGCAGGTTTTTCAATTCGTTTTTCAGCGCGCCTTGTTGGCGGTTTTCGTCGGAATATATCTCTTCCACACGCCGCTTGAAGTCGCTCAGATTGTCGCGAAAAGGTTTGAGTATCAGCTCCATAGAGCGGTGCACTTCGTCGCTTTCGCGCCGCTGGGTCTGCATACGGTTCAATGAGAATTGCGAGTGGAGCCAAAGAACCAGAAAAACCACACTCGTGCACGCCAAAACGGCAATTATAACGGTCGTCATCATTTGTCAAAGATAGCCAAAAACATTATCTTTGCGAAATTATGAAAAAGATTTTATCGCCCTCGATGCTGTCGGCGGACTTCGGGAATTTGGAACGCGATACGCGGATGGTGGACAGGAGTGCTGCCGCGTGGGTGCATATCGACGTGATGGACGGGGTGTTCGTGCCCAACATTTCGTTCGGGTTTCCGGTGATGAAGGCTATTCGAAAGGCCACGTCGAAGTTTTTGGATGTCCACCTGATGATCGTCGACCCGCAAAAGTATGTCGGGCGGTTTGTCGAGGCGGGGGCGGGACTGGTGACGGTGCACGTCGAGGCGTTGGAGGATGTGGCGGGGTGTTTGGATTTGATTCGGGGGAGCGGGGCGATGACTGGTTTGTCGTTGCGGCCGGGTACGCCTTTGAGCGCGATAGAGCCATATTTGCCGGAGTTGGACGTGGTGTTGGTGATGAGTGTCGAGCCCGGGTTCGGGGGGCAGAGTTTCATTCCGGAGTCGCTGGATAAGGTTCGGGAGTTGCGTGAGCTTATTGGTCGTGTTTCGCCGGGGACGCTTATCGAAGTGGATGGCGGGATCTCGGCGGCGAATGCGGGCGAGCTGTGGGCTGCTGGGGCCGATGTGTTGGTTGCGGGCGCGGCGGTGTTCGGGGCGAGCGATCCGGAAACAGAGATAGAGAAAATTTTGAATGCGTAAAACTATGGCTACAAAGACAAGAAAAACTAAACCGATGACGCGGATGGAGACTTTCGTCATCCAGCTGGCTACGGTGGTGACCGGTATCGTAATCACGTTCGGCGGAAGTTCGCTACTGACAAAATACTTCGAACGAAAAGAAGTACACGCCATTCTGGGGATAGTGAGAGAAGAACTGGAGTATAACAAACTGCAGTTGAAAAGGCAAAAAGAGTACTTTTTGAACGAACGCCGCCACGCCAAAGCGCTTAAACCCTACATAGACAACCCGAGCGCTATTCCTATCGACACTCTGAAAGAGCACGGATCGATACTATACAACACCACCGGTCATGATTTTTTCACCACTGCGTTCGAGGTGATGAAAAATTTGCCTCGGATTCAGTCCCTTGAAAATAGCAAACTGTTGTATGAGATGATACATCTGTATGCAGGGCTTACGTCTCATCAAAATATGATGGATGAGTTTTTCTATAACGTGAAAAGTGCCGGATGGGAGGAGATTATGGCCCAACATGATGTACAAGTTAGGAAAGCCTACGAAAATCGGATGGAGTCGTTTGTCTTAAGAATGACTTACAGCCCGCATTTGAGATCGTATGTGGATGACGTTGCCGACCAATATCAACTCACTGCCGACCTCGAAGGGATAGACGAGATAATCGGAGACATAGACGAGATGATAGCAAAGATAGACAACGAAATTCAGTGATTTCAGTCGACAACATAACGGTCAGCTATGGGGGTTGGGATCTGTTCAGCGACATCTCGTTGCTGGTCAATCCTCGCGACAGAATCGGTTTGGTCGGTAAAAACGGGGCCGGAAAAACCACGTTGCTCAAAATTGTTACGGGAGAACAAATCCCGACCCAGGGCGTGGTGTCGAAGAGCGAGGGCGAAACCATCGGCTACCTGCCCCAGCAAATGAAGGTGGCCGACACTACCACGCTGGTCGAGGAGACGGCAAAAGCGTTCGGCGAAGTGCTGGCGTTGGAGAGCGAGATCGCCCGGATCAACGAGCAGCTGTTTGTCAGAACCGATTATGAGAGCGACAGTTATGCGGCTCTGTTGCAGCGGCTGACCGATGCCCAGGATCGTTATCACATTTTGGGCGGCGAAACACGCGAGGCCGATATTGAGAAAACGCTGTTGGGGCTGGGTTTTAAGAGGAGCGATTTTTCAAGACCGACGCGGGAGTTCAGCGGGGGGTGGAGGATGAGGATAGAGCTGGCTAAGTTGTTGTTGGCTCGGCCGAGTGTGTTTCTGCTCGACGAACCCACCAACCACCTCGACATAGAGAGTATCCAGTGGCTGGAGGGCTATCTGAGGGACTATCCGGGGGCGGTGATGGTGATTTCGCACGACCGCGCGTTCCTCGACAATGTGACCAACCGCACTGTCGAAATTTCGCTGGGCAAGTTGTACGATTATAAGGTTCCGTATTCAAAATATGTTGTCCTGCGCCAGGAGCGGCGGGAGCAGCAGCTGGCGGCGTACGAAAATCAGCAAAAAATGATCGAGAAGACCGAGGAATTTATTGCTAAATTTCGCTATAAACCGACCAAAAGCAACCAGGTCCAGAGCCGTGTCAAGCAGCTCGAAAAGCTCGAAAGGCTGGAAGTGGACGAAGAGGACACCGCAACGCTCAACATTAAGTTTCCGCCTGCGCCGCGCTCGGGGCAGATTGTGGCCGAAGTAAAGGAGGTGGGCAAAAGTTTCGGCGACAAGCACGTCTTTTCGGGTGCCGATTTCACTATCGAGCGGGGCGATAAGATCGCGCTGGTGGGTCGCAACGGCGAGGGCAAAACCACCTTTGCGCGGATGCTGGTGGGCGAAGTGCCCCTTTCGGAGGGGTCGTTGAGAGTTGGTCAGACCGTCAAAACGGGCTATTATGCCCAAAACCAGGACGACCTGATGGAGGGCAATGCGACGGTCTACGACACCCTCGATAAGATAGCGGTGGGCGACATTCGTACGCGGTTGAGGGATATTCTGGGGGCTTTTCTGTTCCGCGGCGAGGATGTGGACAAGAAGGTGAAGGTGCTCAGCGGGGGCGAACGGAGTAGGCTGGCGATGGCGCGGCTGATGTTGGAACCGTATAACCTGCTGGTGTTGGACGAACCGACCAACCATATGGACATGCGCTCGAAGGATATTTTGAAGCGGGCGTTGATGCGTTATGACGGGACTGTGGTGGTGGTTTCTCACGACCGCGAGTTTTTGGACGGGCTGGTCGACAAGGTCTATGAGTTCAGGGATGGGGGAGTGCGGGAGTACCTTGGGGATATATGGTACTTTTTGGAGAAGCGCAAGCTGGAGAATCTGGCCGAGGTGGAGACGAAGGCCGTGGAGGAGAGAAAAGAGGCTCCGAAAAGTTCGAGCAAGGAGGACTATCTGCGAAAAAAAGAGGCGGACAAGTCGCGTCGGAAGTTGGAGAGTGCCATTGCTGCCGCGGAGCAAAAAATCGTGGAGTTGGAGGCGGCGTTGGCCGAGAATCACGATTATAATGAATATCCGGAGTTGCAAAAGGAGCTTGCCCGCCAAATGCACGAATGGGAGAAGTTGAACTATGAATTGGAATTGTTGAAAGATGAATAGGTTGTTTATTTTAGTGGCCGCCCTGCTTCTCGCATCGACCGCAAAGGCGCAGGAGCCGTCCAACATTCTCACGCCCGAGCAGAAAGTATTCGGTCTGTCGAAATTTTGGCAAGAAGTGAACTACAACTTCGTTTACCTCGACCGCATCGACCGTGCGGCTTGGGACAGCACCTATATGGCACTCATCCCCATCGTGCAGAAAACCGAGAACGATTGGGAATACTATCGCCTGCTGCAACGCTTTTGCGCCTTACTCGACGACGGCCACACCTACATCTATCGTCCGGGAACGTCGCCCGATCAGACTGTTGCCGAAGATCCCGACACGGTGTTCCTGCCCGAGCGAAACGGGCTTTTTAAGGAGGGATATGTGTATGTCGAGGAGCTGGGCGGCAAGATATGTGTGACCAGCGTGAATAAAAATCTTGCTCTGATCCTGCCGGTAAGGAGCGAAATAGTGGAGGTGAACGGCCTGCCGGTCGAGGAGTATATCGAGAAATGTACGTTGCCTTATGTGAGCCAGTCGACCGACTACAAGAGAAGATCGACGAGTGTGAACAGAATCACGTGGGGTATTTATGGTCAGCAGTTGACGCTGGGTGTTCGCAAACCCGACGGAACCTTTGCGCAGGTGGGGCTCACTTTCGGCGGAGACAGTTATGACTTTCCGGAAGGGTACGACGATTATCCGGAGATCGAATATTCGAACGAATTGGTCGAGCTGCATTGGCACGGTGATGTGGCGCGTGTGGTTCTAAACAGCTTTGCGGACGACAGTGCGGTCGACGAATTCGAGAAACTGTTGCCCGAACTGCACCGTGCATGCGGTTTGATTGTCGACCTGCGGGGAAATGGCGGGGGCAGTACGTCTGTCGGTGCGAGGATTCTGGAACATCTCACTCCCGACTCCGAGCTGTTGATGTCGCGATCGCGTACGCGCCAGAACGTCGCCGCATATAAGGCGTGGGGACAGTTCGTTTCGGCAAACGACACTATCGCTTCGCCCGAAAACAGGCGCAATTATCTTGCCGCCCGCGATGGGCTGTACCTCGATCTGGGGGATAACACTTGGACGGTGAACGTTCCCCCGAGCGAGCGGATAGTGGTCCCGACTGTGGTACTGATGGGGAATTCCACAGCCTCCGCCGCCGAGGATTTTTTGATAATGATCGACAACCAGTCTCACATCACCACCATCGGCAGGCGTTCTTATGGTAGCACTGGTCAGCCGTTGATGGTGGAATTGGTGGGTGGAATAGGTGCCGGAATTTGTACTAAACAGGACACCTATCCCGATGGCCGCGCATTTGTCGGCGTCGGGGTGATTCCCGATATAGAGGTGCCCGACGAAAACGAGGCACTTGAACGAGCATTAGAACTGTTGGATAATGAATAATTTGGTTTTTGGTCTGCGGCCGGTCATCGAGGCGATCGAGGCGGGCAGGCAAATAGAGAAAATTTACATCAAGAAGGGCGCGGACGGGGTGCTGATGGGCGAATTGCGCGAAATGGCAAAGGCTCAGCGCATAGCCCTGCAAGAAGTACCGGTCGAGAAGTTGGACAGGCTCACGAAGCGCAGGGACGTGAACCATCAGGGTGTCGTGGCGCAAATTTCGGCTATCGTCTATGCCGATGTGGACGAGATTCTGGGTGCCGTTCCCGATGGTGCAAAGGGGTTGATAGTGGTCTTCGACGGGGTGACGGATGTGCGAAATTTCGGGGCGATTGCTCGCACGGCCGAGTGCGCCGGAGCCCACGGTCTCGTCGTGCCGATGAAGAATGCCGCGCCAGTCAATGCCGACGCGCTGAAAGCTTCGGCAGGCGCGCTCAACATCATCCCCGTGGCGAGGGTGGGGAGCGTGCGCAACACCCTCAAACTGTTGCAGGCCGAGGGGTATCGGGTGGTGGCGGCTTCGGAAAAGTCGGAAACATCCATTTACAGCAACGATTTTGCCGTTCCGACGGTGATAGTGTTGGGAAGCGAGGATACGGGCATTTCCAAGGAGGTGCTCAAACTTTGCGATGCCCAGGTGGCTATTCCGTTGAGAGGAAAGATCGGGTCGTTGAACGTTGGTGCCGCGGCGGCGGTGATGCTTTATGAGGTCGTTCGGCAACGTGGTTGAATTGTTGCAGGCTTTGGTTCGCACCCCCTCGTTTAGTCGCGAGGAGGGGGCGACTGCCGATCTGCTGGTCGGTTTTTTGAGCGGTTATGGTGTCCGGCGGAGCGGGAATAATGTTTGGGTCAGGAGCAAGTTTTTCGATCCTGCCAAGCCGACCGTTTTGCTCTGTTCCCATCACGACACGGTGCGTCCGGCGGCGGGGTGGACGCGCGATCCGTTCGGGGCTGTCATCGAGGATGGCAAATTGTTCGGTTTGGGGGCGAACGATGCGGGCGCGAGCGTGGTTGCGCTCACGGCGGCGTTTTTGCACTTCTACGACTCCGAAGAGCTGAAATATAATTTGATACTCGCCCTTGTGGCGGAGGAGGAGATTAGCGGCGCGGGCGGTTTGCGGATGCTTTTGCTCGAGTTGGGACCGATAGAGATGGCGATCGTGGGCGAGCCGACGGGGATGGAGATGGCCACCGCCGAGCGCGGATTGATGGTGCTCGATTGCGTGGCTCACGGCCGTGCGGGACACGCCGCAAGGAACGAGGGCGAGAACGCTATCTATTTGGCCATCAGGGACATAGAGTGGCTTCGCAACTATCCCGATGCGCGGATGACGACCACCGTGATCAGTGCCGGGACGCAGCACAATGTCGTTCCGGCCGAGTGCCGTTTTACGGTCGATGTGAGGGTGCCTGGGGGAGTGAGCAACGAGGAGGTGTTGGCGGCGGTCAGGGCCAATGTCCACAGCGACGTTGCTCCGCGGTCGGTGCATTTGCGGTCGAGTGTTATTGCTCCCGACCATTTGCTTGTCGGGGCGGCCGAGGCGTTGGGTATCGCCACTTTTGAGTCCTTGACGACGAGCGATCAGGTGGTGCTGGCCGATGTTCCGAGTGTAAAGATAGGCCCTGGGCAGAGTGCGCGCTCTCACGGAGCGGACGAGTATGTGGAGCTGGGGGAGGTGGAGCGCGGTGTGGAAAAATATATCGAATTGCTATATGAAATTGTGGTCGAAAAACGGTGATGCCGACGCGCGTGTCGACACTTTTACGGTCGGGCGCGACCGCGAGCTGGATGTGTTGCTGGCCGAGGCCGATGTGTTGGGCAGCTTGGCCCACACTCAGATGCTGGCCTCCGTCGGACTTTTGAAGCAGGAGGAACTTGAGCCTCTGCAAAGGGAGCTGAAAGCTATTCTGCGTCAGGTTCGTGAGGGTAAATTTGTTATCGCTTCGGGGGTGGAGGATGTTCATTCGCAGGTGGAGTTCCTGTTGACCGAAAAGTTGGGCGATGTGGGCAAAAAGATACATAGCGGGCGGTCGCGGAACGATCAGGTGCTGGTCGATCTGCGGATTTTTCTGCGCAGGGAGATTGTCGGGATTGTCGGGCTGGTTAAGGAACTTTTCGACACCCTTCAGGCACTTAGCGAGCGGCATCGCGATGTGTTGATGCCCGGCTACACTCACGCTCAGGTGGCGATGCCGTCGTCGTTCGGGCTGTGGTTCGGGGCTTATGCCGAGAGTTTGACCGACGATTTGCAGACGGTGTTGGCCGCTTGGCGCATCGTCAATCGCAATCCGTTGGGTTCGGCGGCGGGCTATGGGTCGTCGTTTCCGCTCGACAGGGAGATGACCACGCGGTTGTTGGGCTTCGATTCGCCGGCGTATAATGTTGTTTATGCCCAGATGGGTCGCGGCAAGACCGAGCGCGTCGTCGGTCAGGCGGTTGCCAATATCGCGGCGAGCGTGGGTCGGTTGGCGGCGGACAATGTGATGTTTCTCAGCCAGAATTTTGGGTTCATCTCCTATCCCGACAGCCTCACGACGGGCAGCAGCATTATGCCTCACAAGAAAAATCCCGATGTGTGGGAGATTATTCGCGGACGGTGCAACCTGTTGCAGGCGTTACCGAACACCGTTTCGATGCTGCTGACCAATCTTCCGCTGGGCTATAATCGCGATTTGCAGTTGTTGAAGGAGGTGCTTTTTCCCGCGCTTGCCGATCTGAAAGAGGTGCTGACGATGGTCCGGTTTATGTTGGAACACGTGGGTGTGAACAGGAAGATTTTGGACGACCCCAGGTATGACTATCTGTTCAGTGTCGAGGCGGTCAATGCGTTGGTTCTCGATGGGATGCCGTTTCGCGATGCTTACAAGCAAGTGGGAATGGAGGTCGAGAGCGGCTGTTTTTCGCCGCCCAAGGAGGTGCGTCACACCCATTTGGGGAGTATAGGCGATCCGGCGAACGGGCAGATTGCCGCGCTGATGGACAACATTTTGGCTCAGTTTGCGTTCGACAAGGTTAGTGAGGCGGAAAATCGACTTTCGTAGACCCGACGCCAAGCCGAGGGGCAATCGAGCTTGCTCGGAATTGCCCGAGGCGCGAAGGAGTTGGGCGAAGCCAAAGTCGTTCGGCCCCGCCCGCAGGGGGGTCGGGCGGGCCGAAAAAAGCAAAGAATGACCAAGACAATTATTCATCCACAGATAGGTGAAGTGACACTGTCGACGACGGCGCGGTCGGTGCGCATCACTCTCAGTGTTCGTCCCGACGGTCGGGTGCGGCTGTCGTACCCGGGTTGGGTGACACAGCGTCGCGCTCTGGCATTTCTGGAAACCAAGTGCGATTGGGTCGCCGCCGCACGGACAAAGATGGAGCGAAAATATCCCGTCCAGCCGCCTCGCGAGCCGGTCAGTCCTGCTCAGCGTGCCGAGGCCAAGCGGGTGCTGCCCGAGATGGTGGCTCGGTTGGCGGCCAGACACGGACTTAGTTATGGCGCGGTGAGGGTGAGGGCGACCCGCAGTCGGTGGGGCAGTTGTACGGCGCGCGGCGACATCAATTTGTCGGTTTCCCTTCTGAAATTACCCACCTATCTGGCCGAATATGTGGTGCTTCACGAACTTTGCCACACCGTTCATCACGACCACTCGGAGCGGTTCCACGCCCTGTTGGATCGCGTGACCGACGGCCATCACCGCAATCTTGCGCGCGAATTGAGGGCTTACAGGCCGTGAATATTAAATATTTTTATTACCTTTGCCGAGTTATTTGGGTGTCTAAAAATTTAACCAACTTATAAAAATCAAGATGAAAAAGGTAATTTTTGTGGCCATTGTGGCTGCTGTTTCGATGATCTCCTGCAAGGGGATGAAGGACATCAAGTCGTTCTCGCTGGCCGACTCCGTTGCGTACGCCGTGGGTGTCGATTTTGGTATTTGGGCCAAGCAGCTCGACAGCACGCTGAACGTCAATATGCTGGCGGCGGCTATTTCTGACGGTATGAAGGGCAAGACGATGATGACCCGCGAGGAGGCTCAGGCGTTCTTGAACAACTACTATCTGGTGCGCGTTCCGGCGCAAAAGGCCGAGGCTGCCAAGGCCGAACAGAACGAATGGTTCGATCTGCTGAAGAAGGAAAACTCCAACATTCAGAGCACCGAGAGCGGTTTGCTTTATGAAATTGTCGAAGCGGGCGATATGGCAACGAGGGCCACGCTGGATACCGACAAGGTGACTGTGAACTATAAGGGCACGCTGAAAGACGAGAGCGTGTTCGACGAAAACCAAAACATCTCGTTCCCGCTCAACGGCGTTATCCGCGGTTGGACCGAAGGGCTGAAGCTGGTGGGCAAGGGTGGCAAGATCAACCTGTGGATCCCCGCCGAAATGGCTTACGGTACCCAGGAGCGTCCGGGCATTCCCGCCAATTCGCCTTTGAAGTTCGAGGTAGAGTTGTTGGAGGTTGTTCCGGCCGAAGAGGCGGCCCAGTAGTGATACAATGGAGTTCGAGGGGGTAGTTTTTCGCAAGTTGCCCGAGGTTACGGGTACCAGCACGAAGGGCGCGTGGAAGAAGAGGGACGTGGTTTTCGAGCTGCCAGGAGAGTTCAACCGCAAGATATGTGTCACCTTTTTCGGGGATAAGGCCGACGATGCCGCATCTTTGAATGAGGGCGACGCGGTGAGTGTGTCGGTCAATATCGAGAGCCGCGAGTATAACGGCAGGTGGTACACCGACGTGAAGGCGTGGAAGATGGCTCACTCTTCGAAGGGTCCGGGTGCTGTGGCGGGTGCCGCCGAACCAGCTCCGTTCAACGAGGAGTTTGCGCCGGCAGATGAGGTGGATGATATACCATTTTGACCTCTGTCGCGAAATCGTTTCAATGTAAGAGGCCGGACAGTCATTTGTCCGGCCTCCGTCGTAACCCCGTGAGTCTTTGACATAAACGGGGTTTTGATTACCACATTTTGCGTTTTTTGCCACCCTTGTCGGGGGTTTGTGTGAGTGCCGAACCGGCCACGCTCTTAATCGCCTTGGGAGTCTTAGGATTGTTCAACAGTTCGCTCGCTTTCGACGCAACGGTCTTGTGTGTTTTTTCGTTTTTCATGACTTTTTTATTTTAATGTCGGTTTTGGTCATCGGTGGAAACAAGGTGTGTGCCAAAGTTATTTTGGGAGTCGCCCGTTGCGGGGTAAATAAATTTTTGTTATATTTGTGGGCGACATTATTAACTTTAACTTAAAACCTTTGATGTTATGATTTTTGCAATTGTGTTGATCGTGCTGGGTTTGTTGGCTGTGCCTTCGCTGGTGTTGAAGAAGAAGCCTAATGCTAAGGAGTTGTTCGACAAGGTTGCTCCGTATCAGGGCTGGTTCGGGGTGATTTGTGCTTTGTGGGGTGTTTGGGGGATCATTAGTCTTGTTCTCAATTTGGGAATGTTGGGTTATGCTCCCCTTACTTGGGTGCTGTGGTTGGCTGTCGATCTGGTTTTGGCGGGGTTGGGTTTCATTTTGGGTTATGGCTTGATCCAGAAGTATGCCCTGTCGAAGAACGAGAAGGCGGCGGCTAAGGGCGGCGAGGTGCTGGCTAAGTTGTTGCCGTTGCAGGGCCGGTTGGGTATCGCTGCTATTATCCTCGGGTTGATAGATTTGGTGTATATCATCATTTTGTAGCTTTTCACGCTTTTTCGCCCCGCTCCGACAAACGTTGGGGTGGGGTTTTTTGTGTTTGCGGCGTTTGCGCAAGAAGGTTTAGGGCACGGGGTCGAAGCCGCTTCCGCCCAGAGGGTGACAGCGGGCGAGACGTTTTATGGTGAGCCACGAGCCCTTCAACGCCCCATATTTTTTGAGGGCTTCGATGCCATACTCCGAACAGGTGGGTGTGAAGCGGCACGAGTGGGGGAAAAACGGCGAAATGGCCAATTGATAGACCTTTATCAATGCCACCAATGGGCTGGCTACCAGCCACTTAGCCCCGCGCCACAATCTGTTCCAAAATCTTTTCGATAGCATTGTCGATGGTCTTAAAATCGGGGATCTCCGGCTTCGGGCGCGGCTGTTTGGGAGCCGTTTCGGGCATCCTGGGCGAGCAAATAAAGGCAATGTCGACCCGCAAACCGTCCAGCACGTGCTTCCTGGTTCGATAGCTCTCCCTCATCCGGCGTTTCAGCAGGTTACGGTCGTGGGCGTGTTTGAATGTCTTCTTGGGGGTTGAGAATAGAACCGAGGCAGTTGAAAGTTGAAAATTTTTCGTCTCACCCCGCCCCCCCAGCGGGTGAGACGACGAACTCTGCGAGTTCGAATGTTCGCCCGATGCGACAACATAACAGCACCTCACCACTCCCGCCGAGCACCACCGTCCGTCGGCAAAAAGTGCGGCGATGCGCTTCTCGCCCCGCAACCGCTCGGCTCTGGACAGGGAATTGAACATAATACGGTCTCTCTATTTCTTTCCGGCAAGGGCTTTTTTGGCCTTGCTGCGGCGCAACTCCCTGAGCTGGTGGGCTTTGACAAACTCGTCGGCCGTCTTGTCGGCCTTCACGACTATCTTTTTGGTTGCCGTTTTGCCGGCGTTATAGTCGCCGATGAATATCTCCAACGCCTTGGCCATACTGGGTGCCGCGGGCGTGGGAGCCATAGTCGCCACCTGCAACCCCGCCTCCAAAGCCTTGCGTGTGGTTCCCTCGCCGAAGGTGGCGATGAGAGGCAAATTTTCGGAACCGAACCTGTCCGTCAACGCCTTCACATCCGACGGACTATACAACACGATAACCTGATAGCGTTCCAAATCTATCCCTTCCAGATCGTTGGAGACGGTGTGCGCCAAAATCGCGCGATCGAATTTCACCTTCAGCTTCTCCAGCGTCTGCGGAATTTCGGGCTTGTGCGGTTCGGTCAGGGCGAGCATCAGCTTCTCGTCCTGATGCTTGACGATGAGCTCCATAAAGCCCTTGAACGTGCCGTCGGCAAAGGATATTTTGCGCTTGCGGTAAACGATATATTTCTGAAGGTAGAGCGCGATCGCCTCGGTGAAGCACAGATACTTCATCGTGTCGGGCACCACGACCCGCGACTCCTCGCAAATCCGGAAAAAATGGTCGATGGTTCCCCGATTGGTAAAAATTATTGCGGTGTGGCTCAGAATATCGACCCGTTGGCCGCGAAATTCCTTGGCACTGACGCCCTCGACACGGATAAAAGGGTGGTAATCTATGGCGAGCGAGAACCGCTCCCCCAAATCGAAAAACGCAGACTTCTCCACCACAGCCGGAGCGGGCTGCGAAACCAACAAATGTTTTATCTTAGACATCCGGACGCGAAGTATAACCCAAAATGAACACCCCGATAGCGACAAACGGAGCTATTTCGACGGTGCAAAGGTACAAAAACCAAACTAAAACCGAAACTTTTTGCCTCACAAACAACCGCAAAGTCCGCACCAAAAACAAAACAAACAACGCAACCGCCTCAAAACCAACAACATACATCAGCACCTGGTCGCGCACCGGATTAACCCCCGTCCAAAGCAAAACCGCCGGAACACCCGCCAACGCCCCCGTTGCCACAGCCCACTTCTTGGCCTCCACCACCGCCACAACCAGCTCTCTGTGAAGCGTCAAAGCCCCCGCCGCCTGCAAAAACATCACCTGAACATACATCACTCCCACCCAAATCACCCCCGCTCCCAACGCCGCAACCTCGCCCGAAGCCCTGGCCGCACCGAGCCCCACCGTCACCGCCGCCAAAATCAACGCCAACCTCGAATACCGCTCCCGCAGGGCACGATTGTCGGGCTCCGCGCTCCGGAAAAAATGCACCACGAAGCAATAATACCCCGCCGTGACCAACGTCAATATCTGCAACCCGACCTCTAACATAGTTTCAACATCACCCTCATCAACGTCCCGCGTCCGGGCTCGCTCTCGGCCACACAAATCCGACCCCCGTGATAATCCTCCACCACCCGCCGGCTCAGCGAAAGTCCCAGCCCCCAGCCGCGCGTCTTGGTGGTGAACCCGGGTTCGAAAATCTTGCGCCAATTGGCCTTGACGATCCCCTTGCCCGTATCGCGCACGTCGATATAAGCAAATTTACGGTCACTCCACAGCCTCACATCTATCGCCCCCTGACCCTGCAAAGCGTCGAGCGCGTTCTTCATCAAATTTTCCACCACCCACTCGAACAGCGCGGGATTGATCCTCACCCTCACCGGAGCCACCGCCAGCCCGTTATATTCCAGCGTCACATTGCGCGGGATGCGCTTGCGAAAATACAAAACCGCACCGCCCACCAGCTCGTTGAGGTTGGCCGGTTCGAGGGGCGTCTCGCTGCCTATCTTCGAAAACCTGTCGACCACCTTCATCAGGTGCGCCAGGTCTTTCTCCATCTCGCCCACCGCCTCGCTCTCCACTCCGCGCCCCTTCAAGTACTCTATCCAGCCCAGCAGCGAGCTCGTCGGCGTACCCAGCTGATGGGCGGTCTCCTTGGCCAGCCCCGCCCACACGCGGTTCTGCTCGCCGGCCTTGTTCGACCGGAAAACCATCACCCCCAGCCAAAGCAAAAACCCGAATACGACGATCTGAACGACCGGAAAAAATGTCAAAAAAACGAGCGTGTTGCTCCGCCCGTAAAACACCAAGTGGTGACCGCCGTCCCACGTGTGGATGGTCAGATAGTCGTTCAGGGCCACCAGCTTCGAAATCTTTCGGTCCAGCAACCGCCTGTTCTCCAATACGCGCTGGGGTATAAGGTGCGACTCTTCGACCGTTCCGTCGGGCGAAATGATGATGAAAGGTATCGTCCCTTCGTCCAGAATGAGCGCGCTGAGCTGGTCGTACCCGCCCTCGCCGACACGCGCCATCGAGTAGGCCCACATCTTCACATAGTCCTCCTCGCGCTGCCGCAACCGGCCGGTAACCATAGCCAGCGACCCTATCGACAGTGCCATCACCACAACCCAAAGAGCGGCAATGCTGCGCTTGTTCATTTCCTGTCCGTGTCCTTTTCGGTCAAAATCCGGCGATAATCGGCAATATCCGACAGCACGCCGCGAGCCCTTGCAACTTCCGGATCGCGGGGCAAATTGTGCTCTGCAACACCAGCCGAATGGCATCGCCGCAAAACTATGGCGTTCTCCAACATCTCCTCCAGCTCCGTCCTGTAAAGTTTCAGGTTGGCCGCATTATCTCCCGTCAACAGGCCGGCGACCTTATCGAGTTCGGCCCGAATCTCATCCGTCATCCGCCGCTCATACTCGGCGTTGCGGCGCAAATTGTCGAGTGCAACATCGCTCGCCGAACGATAACCCAAATCCTTGTCACTGAGGAACGCCACAAAGTCGTTCCAATCCTGCTCCGTCAGCCTAAACTCTGTCGCCACGACATCCCTGCCCGCATTGGCCACTCCCCACCGATCCGCAAAATCGTCCACGAAACCCTTGGCATAAACCACAACGGCAAACCGGCTGTTGTACTCCGCCTCCGTTCGGATGTCGGGCATCACCCCGCCGCCGTCATACACCCGTCGGCCCCCCGCCGTGCGATACTCTTTTATCAACGAATCGGGAATGGTCCTCACCCCGATGCTGTCCCTCTGGTGGGAATAGTCGACCGCCTGAATACACCGCCCGCTGGGGATATAGTACTTTGCGGTGGTGACTTTCAGCGTCGATCCGCCTGTGACAGGCATCGTGCTCTGCACCAATCCCTTGCCGAAAGTGCGCTGACCGATGAGTACCCCCCGGTCCAGATCCTGCAACGCTCCCGCAACTATCTCCGAAGCACTCGCCGATCGCCCGTCCACCAACACGGCGATGGGAATCTGAGTATCTATCGGTTGGGTCTCCGTGCGATAGGTCTTGTTCATCCCCGCACCGCGCCCGCGCATACTCAGCACCTCTGTTCCACGTGGAACAAAAAGGCCCAAAACCGCCACCGCCTCCTGCATAATCCCCCCGCCATTGCTGCGGTAATCGAGTATAAGCCTGTTTATGCCCTGCGATTTGAGGGCCATAAACGCCCTGCGCACCTCGTCGGCCGAGCCCTCGGTGAAGTCGGCGTGGTGGATATAGCCCACACTGTCGCCCACGACCCCGAAATAGGGAACCGACGGCAACTCGATGACCTGCCGCTGAATGGTCAAAGTTTCCGCCGCGCCCGTCTGCAACTTTCGCACCGTTATCTCCACACTCGTTCCCGGATCGCCCTTCAGCGCGTCACTCACCCCCTTGGTCGTCAGGCCGATGGCGTCTTTATCACCGATTTTCAGGAACGCATCCCCGATCTTGAGTCCGGCCCTGTCCGAGGGCGTTCCACGGTACGGTTCGGCAACAAACACGGTGTCGTTCCGCTGACGGATCAACGCCCCGATGCCGCCATATTTGCCGGTGGTCATCAATTCGAACTGCTCGTTCTCGTCGGCGTGGATCAATTCGGTGTATGGGTCCAGATCGCCCACCAACCCTGCCGCGGCACTCTTGCCCAGCTCGTCGGCATCTATCGGGTCGACATAATAAAGGTACAAAACCCTCATCACGTTGACCATCATCTCGATATTCTGTCCCAACCGAAAGTCGTCGCGATAAGCGGCGGTGCCCAAACCGATCACGCCGACACCCGCCAGCGCGATCACCCAATATTTAATTCTTCTCATTTTCAATATAAGCCGGTATCCGTTGCTGTGCCTCCATAGTGAACTTGCGCGGCCCCTCGATGGTCAAACCGCCGCCCTCGCCCCGGGTGATAACAACCGTCTCCTCGCCCAGCCACCACAGCCTGCGCAGAAGATAGCCGTGAAAAACCATCCTGTCCTCATCCTCCTTCACCAGCGTCATCCCTCCGGCGTGCAACGCCCGAACAATCGCCCCCTTATCGGCAAACGTGCCGCCAATCCATCGGGAAACATACTCCACCCACGGATAAACAGCCACCCACACGACAACAGCACAGAGAAAAATCAACCCCCGCGTGGTGTGAAGCAGCATATCCCACAGCGAAAAATTGCGATTGACCAAAAAGAAAACAACCGCCAGCAACACCGCCAGCTTCACAGCGTACTTCAACGCCCGAACAACATACCTAATCATAACTCTTTCCTCAACCGCGCCACGGGAATGCCCAACATCTCGCGATACTTGGCCACCGTGCGGCGCGCAATTTTATAACCCTTGGTGTTCAAAATTTCCATCAGCGTCTCGTCCTTAATGGGGCGTCGCTTATCCTCGCCCGCAATGCACTGGGTCAAAATCTGCTTAATCTCGTGGCTCGAAACCTCGCCCCCGTCCTCGGTTTGCATCGCCTCGGAGAACAACTCTTTGAGCAATATTATCCCGAACGGCGTCTGCACATACTTGCTATTGACCACCCGCGAAATGGTCGAAACATCCAAATCGGTCCGCTCCGCAATATCTTTGAGAATCATCGGGCGCAGGTCGGCCTTGTCCCCCGACAAAAAATAGGCCCTCTGATAATCCAGAATTTCGGTCATCGTTCTCATCAGCGTGTCGTGCCGCTGCCGGATGGCCTGGATGAACCACTTTGCCGACTCTATCTTGCCCTTGACAAACTGTTGGGTCTCCTTTTCGCCTTCGCTCAGGTTCTTGTTTCCCTGCATCGCCCTCAGCATCTCGATGTACCGCCGATTGACCCTAACCTCGGGAATATTCCACGAATTGAGCTTCAAAAAGAACTCGCCGCCCTGAACATCGAGCAAAAAATCGGGCGTGACATAAGGAACCGCCCCGTCACTCCCTTCGGTGTACAAATTGCCCGGTCGCGGCGACAAGTGCATAATCTCCTCCAACACCCCGCGGAAGGTCTGTTCATCGACACCCAGCCGCAACATCAGTTTGTCGAAATGTTTCTTGGTGAACTCGTCGAAGCTGTGCGTCAACACCCTCATAGCCAGCTGCCTCTCGCGACTATCGCCCGACAAGCTCTCCAACTGCAACACCAAACACTCCTGCAAATCCCTCGCCCCGATACCCGCCGGCTCCAGCTCGTGGATAACGTAAAGCACCTGCTCCAACTCGTTCTCGTCGGTCTCGATGCCCATCATAAACGAGATGTCGTCCGCCACGGCATCCAAATCTCGGCGCAAATAGCCGTCGTCGTCGATCGACCCGACAAGAAATTTCGCCAGCGTCATCTCCCGCTCGTCCAACTGCTTATAACCCAGCTGCTCTATCAAATATTCGTGCAAGCTCCGCCCTCCCGAGATGGTGGGCGCGAGCTGTTTATCGTCCTTGGAGTAGTTGTTCGCCCGCATTTTGTACCCTGGGGTGTCGTCCTCGCGCAGATACTCCTCCATCGATATCTCCTTCTTGTCGTCGCCCTCGTCCTCCTTCTCCTCCTCTTCCAGCACCGGATTCTCTTCCAGCTCCTGTTTGATGCGCTGTTCCAACTGCAAAGTCGGCAGCTCCAGCAGTTTGATCATCTGGATCTGCTGGGGCGACAAGGTTTGTTGCAACCTTAGTAACTGACTTTGGCTTAAATCTATCATAGGTTAAAACTCGGCATTCTTGGGAGTTCTTGGGAACGGAATCACGTCGCGGATATTGGCCATCCCCGTCACAAAAAGCATCAACCGCTCGAACCCCAACCCAAACCCGGCGTGCGGCGCGCTTCCCCAACGGCGCGTATCGAGGTACCACCACAGCTCATCGCGGCTCATCCCCAACTCGTCGACCCTGGCCGACAACTTCCCCAGGTTCTCTTCCCTCACCGAGCCGCCGATTATCTCGCCGATGCGCGGAAAGAGCACGTCCATCGCCTGCACCGTCCGCCCGTCGTCGTTCTGTTTCATATAGAACGCTTTGATGGCGGCCGGATAGTTGACAAGAATCACAGGCTTCTTGAAGTGTTTTTCCACCAGATAACGCTCGTGCTCGCTCTGCAAATCGAGCCCCCATTCGACCGGAAACTCGAACTTCTGACCGCTGCTCTTCAAAATGTCGATCCCCTCGGTGTAATCCAGCCTCACGAAATCTTCGCTCACCACGCCCCGCAAACGAGCGGTCAGCTCTCCATCGTACATCTTCTCCAGGAACGCCAGATCGTCGGCACAATTGTCGAGCGCATATTGAATGAGGTACTTCAAAAAGTCCTCCGCCAAATCCATATCCTCCTGCAAACCATAGAACGCCACCTCGGGCTCGATCATCCAAAACTCGGCAAGATGGCGCGGAGTGTTACTGTTCTCCGCTCGGAATGTGGGCCCGAAAGTGTACACCTGTCCCAATGCCAACGCTCCCAGTTCGCCCTCCAACTGACCGCTGACGGTGAGCGAGGTGTGCTTGCCGAAGAAGTCGGAAGAGTAATCGACCGCCCCGCTCTCACCCCGCGGCGGAGCGGCGACATCGAGCGTGGTCACCTGAAACATCGCCCCCGCACCCTCGGCATCGCTGGCCGTGATGATGGGGGTATGCAGATAGTAGAACCCGTTGTCGTTAAAATACTTATGAATGGCATACGCCATCGCGTGCCTGATGCGCAGCACCGCCCCGAAAGTGTTCGTGCGCGGCCGCAGATAGGCTATCTCCCGCAGGAACTCCAACGAATGCCCCTTCTTTTGCAACGGATAATCCACCGCTTCGCCATAGACCTCTATCTGTCGTGCCTGAACCTCCACTGCCTGTTCGCCCCCCTGGCTGGCAACGAGCGCACCCCGGACGCAAATGCACGCTCCGGTCGAAACCGATGACACCAGGCCCTCGTCCGTAACGACCACCTGGATATTGTGAATTGTCGACCCGTCGTTGAGCGCAATGAAACTCACCTCTTTGCCGGTGCGCTTCGAGCGGACCCATCCTTTGACGGTTATCTCCTGTCCCTCGCCCTTGCTTTGCAGAGCGCGGGATACCAATGTTCTTGTCGGTGTAATCATTTTGCAAATATAAGGAAAATTTATAAATTTGCGCCTATGAGAAGTCTACTTTTTGCCGCGGCGTTGTTTTGTGTTTTCCCCGCCGCAGGGCAGTACAGAGCCGAATTTATCAGTTACGACATTCGCAGCGAATCGGATCGCGAGCTGACGGATGGTTCCAAATATTATCGCGCCCTCGATTTTGTCGACAACGGCGATGTGTGGCTGGCGGTGGTCGATATTCCGACACTGTGGCTGGACAGAGATGTTTTCATCCGTGAGCCGCGGTTCAGCGGGAGGTTTTCGTTGATGGTCAATGGTGTCGGGGCGCGGTTCGAGGAGTGTGTGACGCCGCTTTTGCGCGAGGGCGAGAACTTCGTGGAGGTTGTTGGGGGGCGTCCCGAGGGGATTTATCTGTTCTCTCAGCCGCGGGTTAGGGTGGTGGATTATATTGTCAGCGGCCACCACGACGAAGAGGTGAAGGATGCGGTGCTCGACTTGCAGGTGATATTAAAGAACGGCTTCAATATGGAAGAGAAGGTGACCGTCGGGTACGACATTTACGATCCGGAGGGGAAGTTGAAGGATGTTGTGTTCGAGGATTTCACCATTGCGGGGCAGAGTACCGACACGCTCAGGTTCTATAATAAGGTCGTTGACACCCGGCGATTTCAATATTCTGCCGGCCATCCGTCGCTCCACAGGGTTACGATTTCGGTTCGCCACGGGGGCATCCATTCGGAGTATATTCCGTTTAGGGTCGGGTTCGGGGCTGCCGATTTGTCCGACAGGGATGCCGATTTTTTGACCGAACCGGCCACCAAAGCGGAGTATGACCGTTGGGAACGCGAGGGTAGGTTGATATTCGATTGCGCGGCCATCGAGGGCAATCCCAACGATCCCGGGTCGGTGGACAGATTTGTCGAGCGGCAAAGGTCGATGTACTATCGCAATCGCAATCGCGCCAATGTGGTTGGGTGGTCGCTGGGGCAGAACCTGGGCAACGGATACAATATGTACAAGGCGTATCAGTGGATGAAGAGCGTCGAAGCCGTGCGGCCGGTGGTTTATATAGGTGCAGACGGCGAGTGGAATAGCGATTTGTGATGAAAATGGGCATATTTCACACCTCCTCATTCCGCGACCGCGGCTGTACGTTATGTACTATCCGCGTCCGACGGAATTTCGGTCGGCGCAAAATCTGCTCCATTTTGCACAAATCATAAGATTTACTGAGAATGATTGTCGATTTAGTCGTTGTGGGCAAGACCGATTCTGCCGAGGTGGCAGGGCTGGTGGAGCTGTATGCCAAGCGGATTTCGCGCTGGGTGAGGTTCGGCATCGTGGCGTTGCCCGACGTGAAAAAGGGCGGCGTGAAGGCCGAGGGCGAAGCGTTGATGAGGCAGTTGGGTGCCGACGACTATGTCGTACTGCTGGACGATAAGGGGGTCGATTTCTCTTCGGTGCAGTTTGCCGACTGGCTAGGCAGGCGTTTGGCGGCGGGCGGCAAGCGGATTTGCTTTGTTGTCGGCGGGGCGTTCGGCTTTTCGGAGCAGGTCAGGCAGCGGGCGGATATGTTGTTGTCGCTTTCGCGGATGACCTTTTCGCACCAGATCGTCCGCGCCATTTTTGCCGAGCAGTTGTATCGGGCGTTCAGTATAATTCATAACGAACCTTATCACCACGAATAACCCGAAAGATCGATTGAAACTAATAACCTGAAATGATATGAAAAAACTCATCTTTTTACTCTTCATTATTCACTCCTCATTCTTCATTTGCGAAGCACAGAACATCGAGAATCCGCTGAACGTCGCTTTCGGCGACCCGTTCGTGTTGCACGCCAGCGACGGGAAGTTTTATATGTACGGGACCAGCGACGGCATTCTGGGCTTCAGAGTCTATGTGTCGGACGATTTGGAAGATTGGACTATGGCGGGCGTGGCTTACGACGGCAGTGCACCCGAGGTGTGGGGCAAAGATTGCTTTTGGGCTCCCGAGGTTTACGAGCGGGATGGGAAATACTATATGTTTTTCAGTGCCAACCCAAAGCTCAACCCCCACAACTATCGCGAGAATTTCCAGATCGGGGTGGCCGTGGCGGACCATCCCGCGGGGCCGTTTCGGGATATGTATCCGCGGCCGATCCACACTTTTGACGATTTTCCGGCGATAGATGCTAATGTGTTGTGGGCGGACGACGGCAAGGTCTATCTCTACTATTCGCTTTGTTGCGACCGTCATCCGGTGGAGAGCGAGATTGCCGATTGGGCGCGGGCGAAGGGGTGGTATGACGAGATCGAGGAGAGCTGGGTGTGTGTCGTGGAGATGGAGCCCGACTTTTCGGGCATAATTGGCGAACCGAGGGTGGTTTTGCGGCCGCCGTTGTCGATGAACGACGTGCAGAGTGAATGGGAGAGCCGTAGTGTGACGTCCCGCGAGATGGGCCGCCGCTGGACGGAGGGGTCGTTCATTTTCAAGCACGGGGAGACCTATTATATGATGTATTCGGCCAACTTTTTCGGTGGGGCGAACTATGCCGTGGGTTATGCCACCTCCTCTTCGCCGTTGGGGCCCTTCACGAAGGCCGACCACAATCCGGTGCTTGAAAAGGGTGGTCACGTGACGGGCACGGGTCACAATATGGTGCTCAGGATGGCGGACGGGCGGATGTGGTGTGTCTATCACGCGCGGACCGATGCGACGGGTCACAGGCGATTGGTTTTCATCGACCCGATGACTATCGACGACGATGGGAGACTGCACGTCGATGCGGAGTTTATGAAGTAATTTCGCGTGATTGCGGCAGACCTGTCGCACTTCCTCAATTTTCAGCCGAGGCCGTACGCTCTGTACTGTCCTCGGCTGAAAATTTTCGGTCAGCGCAACATTTCTACCACACTGACGCGAAATTGTACGATGCGGGGTATTGTCGTTTCGAAAAGTTTCATTAACTTTACTCCCCGATTGCAATTTCGCCAAGAGCAATACCTAAAAAACTACTATATGAAAACTTATGAAACCAAAGAGATTCGGGACATCGTCCTGATCGGTGCGCCAAACTCGGGGAAAACCACCCTCGCCGAAGCAATGGCCTTCGAGGGCAAAGTGATCGAGCGGCGCGGAACCATCGAGGGCGAAAACACGCTGTCAGACAACACCGACATCGAACACGAGTACAAACGCTCCATCTATCCCACCATTCTCTATACCGAATTTATGAACCGGAAGTTGAACATCATCGACGTTCCGGGCAGCGACGACTTCTGCGGAGGGCTCTTCTCGGCCTTCAAAGTGGCCGACGTCGGAGTGATGCTGTTCAATGCCACCAACGGCTTCGAAGCCGGAAGCGAAATCCAGCAACGCTATGCCGACATTCTGGGCAAACCGCTCATCGGCGTGGTCAACCAACTCGATCACGAAAAGGCCAACTGGGAAAGCACCATCGAAAGCATCAAAGCCGGAGCCCACATCGCACCCGTCATAGTTCAGTATCCCGTCAACCCGGGGAGCGGGTTCAACGCATTCATCGACGTGCTGATGATGAAAATGTATCGCTTCAAGGACGAGAATGGCACGCGCGAAGAGCTGGAAATTCCGGCCGAAGAGACCCAGCGGGCGGGCGAATACAACCGCCTGTTGGTGGAAGCCGCGGCCGAGCACGACGAAGCGTTGATGGAGCTCTATTTCGACAAGGGCACCCTCACTCAGGACGACATTCGTGCAGGGCTCAGACTGGGTATCGCCCACAGGGCCGTGATGCCCATTTTCTGTGCGTCGGGCAAGAAAGACATCGGGACCAAGCGACTGATGGAGTTCATAATCAACGTCGCGCCCCATCCGCAGATCGCCCAGCCGATGAAAGACACCAAGGGCGAAGATGTGGTGGCCGACAGCTCCGCGCCCGCCGTGCTGTTTGTCTTCAAAAGCCAGCTGGAGAGCCATCTGGGCGAGATAAGCTATTTCCGCGTCGTGAGGGGTAAACTTGCCGAGGGAATGGAGTTGGTGAACGCGCGCACGGGCAACAAGGAGAAGATTTCGCAGATTTTCGCCGTGGCGGGCAAAAACCGCGTGAAAGTGACCGAGATGATGGCGGGCGACATAGGGTGCACCGTGAAGCTGAAAGGCACCAAAACCAACGACACGCTGTGTGCACCGAATGCTATGGTCGAGATAGAGCCGATGAAGTTCCCCGAACCGCGTTACCGCGCCGCCGTGAGGGCCAAGAAGACCGGCGAGGACGAAAAGCTGGGCGAACTGCTCAACAAAATGAAGTTCGAAGACCCGACCATTCTGGTTGCCTACTCCAAGGAGCTGAAGCAAAACATCATTCAGGGTCAGGGCGAGCACCATCTCAATATTCTGAAGCGCAGACTGGCCGACGAAAGCAAGATGGAGATAGAGTACTTCGCGCCCAAAATTCCCTATCGCGAGACCATCACCAAGGTGGCGCAGGCCGATTACCGTCACAAGAAGCAGTCGGGTGGGGCGGGGCAGTTCGGCGAGGTGCACATCGTCATCGAGCCCTATTATGAGGGCATCGACGAGCCGACCAAGTATAAGATCGCGGGTAAGGAGATTGCCGTGAGTATGAAGGGCAAGGAGGAGTATGAGATGGATTGGGGCGGCAAGTTGCAGTTCTACAACTCGATCGTCGGCGGCGCGATAGATGCGCGTTTTTTGCCTGCCATCCTGAAGGGGATAATGGAGAAGATGGAGGAGGGGCCGTTGACGGGTTCCTATGCGCGGGATATTCGCGTCGTGGTGTATGACGGCAAGATGCACCCGGTGGACTCGAACGAAATTTCGTTCAAGCTGGCGGGGCGGAACGCTTTTAAGGAGGCGTTCAAGAATGCCGGGCCCAAGATTATGGAGCCCATTTATACCGTCGAAGTGCTGGTGCCGAGCGACAAGATGGGCGATGTGATGAGCGATTTGCAGAACCGTCGGGCGATGATCCAGGGGATGAGTTCGGATAAGGGCTTCGACCGGTTGACGGCGAGTGTTCCGCTGGCCGAGCTTTACCGTTACTCTACTACACTTTCGTCGCTCACGAGCGGTAGAGCTACGTACACTATGAAGTTCCAGGGCTATGAACAGGTGCCGGCAGATGTGCAGGACAAGCTGCTGAAAGCGTATAACGACGAGGATAAGGACGAATAGACGAGAGTTTTTTTCGCGTAAAGTTGCAGGGAATTGAAAAAATTTTTGTAACTTGCGCGCAATGCTTAGAGTCGTCCTTGCTCCGCTATCGTGGTTGTACGGTATTGTCATTGCCGTACGCAACCGCTTGTGGGATGACAGAAAGAAGGTGACGTTCGATATTCCCGTTGTTTGTGTGGGTAATATTACGGTCGGGGGGACGGGTAAGACGCCTATGTGCGAGATGCTGGTTAAGCATTTTTCGGAACACTATCGGATCGCCGTTTTGTCGAGAGGATATAAGAGGCGCACGCGGGGCTATTTGGAGGTGGGGGTCGGAGACCCTTATCGACGGGTGGGCGACGAGGCCAAACAGATGAAGACCAAGTTTCCGGAGATAGTCGTGGCGGTGTGTCGCGATCGGGTGGAGGGGGTCAATCGGATCAGGGGGGAACATCCCGATGTCAATCTCGTGATTTTGGACGACGGATTCCAATATCGGCGGCTGGAGCCTAAGCTCAACATCCTGATGGTCGATTACACCCGCCCGATATGGAAGGACAGGCTGTTGCCGCTGGGGCGGTTGCGGGACCAACGGAGCCAGATGCGACGGGCGCACTATGTGGTGGTGACCAAGTGTCCGGCGGGGATGACGCCGCTCGATAAGCGAATAACGCGCAACAACCTCGATTTGTTGCCGTTCCAGAATTTGTCGTTCACCCGTATTGTGAGCGGAGAGGTGTTTTCGGCTTTTGGTCGGGGCGAACTTGCGGTCGGCAGTAAAGTTGTGGCGATGGCGGGGCTGGGTAATCCCGGGCCGTTCGTGGAGGGGTTGAGGAAGAGGTTCGATGTTTGTTCGGAGTTGTTGTTCGGCGATCATCATCCGTACAGGGTGAGGGATTTGCGGCGGATGGAGGCGGCGTTGGAAGATGCGGGGGAGGACGCGGTGATTGTTACGACGGAGAAGGACGCCGTCAGATTGGGCCGTGGGGCGAAGATACCGGAGGGTTTGCGCCGGCGGATATTTGTTCAGCCCATCGAGGTGGGGTTTATCGAGGAGACGAAGCACGATTTTTTCAAGAAGTTGGATTATGATGTTAGAGCGGATCGACGAAACAGTTTCTTTTATTCGAGGTAGGATAGGGGGCTTTGAGCCCCAGGTGGGGATCGTGTTGGGGAGCGGATTGGGGGGGTTGGCCGAGGGGGTGGAACAGGAGTTTGTGGTCGATTATTCCGATATCGAAGGTTTTCCGGTTTCGACGGTCGAGGGGCATAGGGGCCGTTTGATTTTCGGGACTTTGGGGGGTAGGCGGGTTGTGGCGATGCAGGGTCGGTTCCACTATTATGAGGGCTATTCGGCGCAACAGGTTGTGCTTCCGATCAGGGTTATGGGAAGGTTGGGGGTCGAGACGCTGTTTGTGTCCAATGCGGCGGGTGGCGTTAACGAGACGTTTCGGGTGGGGGATGTGATGGTGATAAGGGACCATATCAATCTTATTCCCAATCCTTTGATAGGGCGCAATATTGCCGAGCTGGGACCGCGGTTTGTGGACATGCACGATTTGTACGATGCGAAACTTCGGGCGTCGGCTATGCGGATCGGGAGCGGTTTGGGTGTGGAGTTGCGGGAGGGTGTTTATGTTGGGGGCACGGGCCCGACTTATGAGACGCAGGCGGAGTATCGCTATTTTCGCGCTATCGGGGCCGATGCTGTGGGGATGAGCACCACTCCGGAGGTTATTGCGGCGCGGCATATGGGACTGAGGGTGTTTGGGGCGAGCGTGATAACCAATATCGGGCTGAGCGACGAGGTGGGCGACCACGAGGATGTTCAGTTGCAGGGCGCAAAGGCCGGAAAGGTTATGGAGAAGTTGTTTACAGGTTTAATTCACGAATTATAATTTATGATCAATAAGGTGATTTTGGTCGGCAATGTGGGAGCCGACCCCGAGGTGAGGACGTTGGAGACAGGTACGAAGGTGGCCAGGGTGAGATTGGCGACGACGGAGAGGATTTATAACAAGACTTCGCAGGAGACCAAGGAGTATACCGAGTGGCACACGGTGGTGCTGTGGAGCGGGTTGGCCGATGTGGCGGATAAGTATGTGAGGAAGGGGAGCCGGATTTATGTTGAGGGCACGTTGCGGTCGAACGAGTGGGTGGATAAGGAGGGGATTAAGAGATATGGGGTGGAGATTGTTGCCCGAGAGATGAAGCTGCTCGACAGGAAGCCGACGGGGGATGGTTCTTCGCAGGGCGCACCGATTTCTGCGGGTGCACCGGCGGCATCGACTGCGACACCTGCGGGAACAACTGCGCCGGAGGCGATGCCGGTGGATGATCCGGACGACCTGCCATTCTAAAAAATGATTTTGAGAGCGAATAACTGCGTTATGCTCGAAATCGGCTCGGTTACGTACGTCTGAGTACGCTCCCTCGCCGAATTTCTTTGCAAGCCTTGTTCTTCATCTCTCAAAATCATTTTTTGTTTTCGGAATAAATTGTTAACTTTGATTTTGCAAAATACCTTTAACTAATAATATTAACTGCTAATCTATTATGACAACACAAAGTAAACAGGGGAACGTGGTGGGTATCATCACGATGATCTTCCTTTTCGGGATGATCGCGTTTGTGACCAACCTGGCGGCTCCCATCGGGCTGATCTGGAAGAATCATCCCGCGTTTGAAAATCTGGGGATGTTGGGGAACGGGATGAATTTCATCGCCTACCTCATTATGGGTATTCCGGCGGGTAAGTTGCTGGCACGCATCGGATACAAGAAGAGTGCGCTGGTGGCCGTGGCGGTCGGGTTGCTGGGCGTTTTCGTTCAGTTCCTGAGCGGGAAGACGGGTGACGCGGGCGTGTGGGTTTACCTCACGGGGGCGTTTATTGCCGGTATTTCGGTTTGTCTTTTGAACACCGTGGTCAATCCGATGTTGAACACCCTCGGTGGCGGGGGCAACAAGGGCAATCAGCTGATCCAGATCGGCGGGTCGTTCAATTCGTTGCTGGCCACGTTGACGCCTATGTTGGTGGGTGTGATGATCGGTGAGGCGAGCAAGGCGGTGATTTCGGATGTTAATCCGCTGTTGTACATCGCTATGGGCGTGTTCGCGTTGACGTTTGTTATTTTGTTTTTTGTGCCGATTGCCGAGATCCACGACAAGACAAATGTGGTTTATGAACGCAGTCCGTGGGCGTTTAGGCATTTTGTGTTGGGGTTTGTCGCTATTTTCACTTATGTGGGCATCGAGGTTGGGATACCTTATATATTGATGTTCTTCCTGGCGGATGCTACGGCGGCGGGAGCGGGTCTTCCGGCGGCTACTGCGGCGGCTACTGCGGGGTCGGTTGCGGGGATTTATTGGCTGTTGATGATGGTGGGCAGGTTTGTCGGAGGAGCTATCGGGGGTAAGGTTTCGAGCCGTGCTATGATGGCGACCACGACCGCGGTGGCTATTGTTTTGGTGGTGAGTGCTATTTTGGTTCCGGCGTCTGTTCAGACTTCGATGCCGGCCTTTACGGGGAGCGGGTTTGTTATGGCCCAGGTTCCGATGAGTGCGTTGTTGTTGGTTTTGTGCGGACTTTGCACTTCGGTGATGTGGGGCGCGATTTTCAATTTGGCGACCGAGGGGCTGGGTAAGTACACTCCTTTGGCATCGGGTATCTTTATGATGGGTGTTTGCGGCGGTGGTGTGTTGCCTGCTATTCAGGAGCAGATTGCCGGTGCGGCCGGTTATATGACCTCTTATTGGCTGGTTGTTGCGGCTATCGCTTATATGCTGTTCTACGCGCTGGTGGGTAGCAAGAATGTGAATAAGGACATCAAGGTAAGTTAATTTTTGTTTTCGTGAGCGCGGGCATATTTCGCGCTTTCTTGTTGCTCGGCTCGGGCTGTACGTTTTGTACTATCCCTTGCCTCGCAACTTGCGGACAGCACAAAATCTGCTCCGCGCTGACGAAAAATTGTTTATAAGGAATATTATGGACAGGAAATATGTGATCGGGGTCGACATAGGCGGCCAGACCTCGAAGTTGGGTGTTGTGGACACGCGCGGAAACGTGTTGGCGCAAAGTGTCATCCGGAGCGATACGCACGACGATGTCAACCTCTATGTCAAGGACCTCGCGGCGGCTATCCGCAAACTCACCGACCAGGTCGAGGGGATGGCGGCGATCCGCGGTGTGGGGATGGGTGTGCCCAACGGGAATTACTATCGCGGGACGATAGAGTTTGCGCCCAACCTGAAGTGGAAGGGCGTGGTGCCCCTGGCCCAGCTGGTCAGCGACGAACTCGGGTTGCCGGTCGCGCTCACCAACGACGCCAACGCTGCGGCGGTGGGCGAAATGACCTACGGCGTTGCCCGCGGGATGAAGGATTTCATTATGATCACGCTCGGGACGGGCGTGGGAAGCGGGATCGTCATCGGTGGTAATGTGGTTTACGGTCACGACGGATTTGCGGGCGAGCTGGGACACACGGTGCAGGTGAGGAACAACGGACGGTTGTGTGGTTGCGGCAGGAACGGCTGTTTGGAGGCCTATGCTTCGGCTGTGGGTGTTGCCAGAACTGCGCGGGAGATACTCGAAACCACCGATCGCGGAACCATTTTGCGTGAAATCCCGTGGGAGAAGATAAGCTCGAAGGATGTTGCGGAAGCGGCTCAGCAGGGCGACAGTGTGGCTATCGACATTTTCAATTTCACTGGCAATATGTTGGGTGCCGCGTTGGCCGATTTTGTGGCTTTCTCGTCTCCGGAGGCCATTATTTTGTTCGGCGGGTTGACCAAGGCGGGCGATCTGATCAAGACGCCGGTTGTGGAGAGCCTGAACAACAACCTTTTGGACCTTTGGAAGGGCAAGATTAAGGTGGAGTTTTCGCAGTTGAAGGAGTCGGATGCGGCGATCCTCGGCGCGAGCGCACTCGCCTGGGAACTTTGAAAAAAGCCCCTCTGAGGAGGGGCTTTTTTTAATGAAGAGTGAAGAATGAAGAGTGAAGAGAGTTTTTTCGACTTTCGCAGAAAGTCGTCAGCCCGTCGCCGCCCCCACGCGGCGGGCTGTACTTCGACAGGCTCAGTAACCAGCCCCCCGCTCGGCGACGTGCTTATGATTCGTCAGTTCCGCGTAGCCCCATTCTCAACTCTCAACCCCTTTGCGCCATAATTGGAAAGAGTTGAAGATGGTTTGCCAGAGGATATAGGCCGCCGGAACTATCGACGAAGCGGGATTCAGATAGGTCTGGGTCAACCAAATAGCCAAAATAGTGTTCTTCTGGCCCAACAACTGACCGCCCGCAATCCGCTGACCATATCGCCCACCGATGTGCCGCCCGACAAAGAACTGAAACAAGCAAACAACCAACCCGACGCCCGCCAAAATCAAACCCTCGCCAACCGTCACCGTCGCCGTGTCCACAATGAAACCCACAACCCGACCCGTAACAACCACCAACGCCACGATCCACAAATAAAACGACAACGACCCGCGCTGCCGAACAAAATCGGCACCCCGCGGCCACAACCACCTAACCACCAACGCCCCCACAAAAGGCAATACCACAACCGGAATCACCCTCACGAAAATCGCCCAAACCGAGCCCCAAAACGACACATCCACCGACGGCGCAATAACCGTGAAAAACAGCGGTGCACCCATCGCCAAAGCCGTATTGATAACCAACGAATAGCTCAAAACAGTCGATGCCCTCGCCCCCAACATCGTCGCCACAACCACCGCCGAACTCGCCGTCGGTGCCAAAACACATATCATCGCCCCCTGTGCAACAACGTCGTCGAACAGCCCCGCAACGGCATAAACAAAAATCGACGCCACAGCCTGAAACAGCAACAAATGGAGACTCAACCCCGTAACCCGCAAATCGCCCATTCGCACCCCGCAAAACGGAATGAACAGCATAAAAAAGAGCAACCACGGCAACAAAAAATCGAGCCGCCCCACAAAGTCGTGAAGCAACCCGCCCGCGATCATCGCAAGGGGCATTAAGAGCGTCTGGAAATTGCGCGGCATCCTAAAATGGTCAAAAAAGCGTTGACGATCAGCAGTTCATAGCCCATTCGATAGCCGCCGAACCACTGCTCGGAGTGTAGATCGAGCACTAAGCACAAAACCGGTGCCGCAATCGCAACAAGAGGCACAAATCTGTCCCTGACCGCCCTTTTCGACGTCATTCCGAAGACAAAAAGTCCCAACAAGGGACCATAAGTGTAGCTGGCAAGGGTGTAAACGGCGTCGATAACGCTGGTGCTGCCCACCGCCCGAAAAGCCAAAATGGCAATCACCATACCCACCGCCATACAGGCGTGAACGATCTGACGGACTTTTTTGGAAGTCCGATTACCCAAAATATCCACCGTGAACGAAGTCGTGAGCGCGGTGAGAGCCGAGCCCGCCGACGACCAGGTGGACGAAACCAATCCCAGCACAAACATCACACCCACCACAGTCGGCAAACCACCGAACACCGCCACCGTCGGGAAAAGTTCGTCGCCGCCCGCCACAATCCCACGCGCCGAAGCAAACACCGAAAGCAGCACCCCGAGGCTCAAAAACATCGTGATGACCACAAACTGTAACATCCCTGAGATGACGAAATTGCGCTGAGCATCGCTCCGACGACGGCAACTAAGCGGCAACTGCATCATATCCTGATCCAGCCCCGTCATCGCCACGACGATGAAAAGACCCGCAAAAAACTGTTTGAAAAAGTATTTGGGGCTGTCTGGGTCGTCGAAAAACCACACCCGCGACAACTCGCTCTGCCTGATCACCTCGCCGGCCTGCGCGAAATCGAGCCCCAACTCGCGGGCGACAAAATATATCGCAAACCCCACTCCGGCAATCAAAAACAACGTCCGAAGCCCGTCCGTCCACACTATCGACCGCACTCCGCCCCGAAAAGTGTAGAGCCAAACCAGCACCATAGTCAACGTCGCATTGACCCAAAACGGCACTCCAAGCGGCTGAAACACAAGCAGTTGCAACACCGCACACACCAAATATATCCGTACCGCCGCACCCAGCATCTTGCTCACGAAAAACATCCACGCACCCGTCCGGTGACTTCTCACTCCGAACCGACGATCGAGATATTCATACACCGAAATATTGCCCATCCGATAGTGTAACGGAATGATTATCAGCGCAATAGCCACATACCCAGCCACAAAACCCATCGCCATTTGCAGGTATGCCCAACCGCTTGCTCCCACCATCCCTGGCACCGAAACAAAGGTCACGCCCGACATCGACGCCCCGATCATTCCCCAAGCCACCGCCCACCACGGCGAACGGCGATTGCCCGTGAAAAAGGTCTGATTGTCGGCGCGGCGGGAGCTCGCCCACGCCACCGAAAACAGCAACACGAGATAGGCCGAAGCGATTAATATAATGACAGACGGCTCCATCAATCGTTGTTTAATTTTTCCGCCACAACCTCCGCCAGATCGAGTGTCGGGAGCGAGCTTGTGCGCCCGATGGCCTTCTTGCACAACGGACACGCCGTTACGACCCGTGCCGCACCCGTAGCCTCGAAAGCCGCCCCGACCGCGCGCGCCATAGCCACCTGAGAGGCATCGTCGACCACAAAATTGGCCAACGACGAGCCGCAACAAAGAGCCTCGGAACGCGTCTCGGCCGGCTCGACAAGTTCGCCTACCGAAGCCAAAACCTGCCTCGGAGCGTCGTAAATGCCACATCCGCGACCCAGCTCACACGGATCGTGATAGGTCATCTTCTCATCGCTGTCCCGTAACGAAAGGCACCCTTCGGCAATCAGTCGCGCAATGTATTCGGAGTGGTGCAGCACCTCGATTCCCTCCAACCGATAGTCCTCGCGAAAAACGCGCAAACAGATGGGGCACGAGGTAACCAACGTTGTAATTCCCTGAGCCTCAAATAGTTGAGTGTTCATTTGCATCATATCGCGCGCGGCATCTATGTCGCCCGAGAGCTTCAGCGGCCGCCCGCAACAAATGCCTCCATTGCGATCGGCCCACCAAACGTCGTCGCCCGATGCGGCGAAAATTTGCTCCATCGACTGCAAAATCCGAGGCGAAAGCAGGGTCATACATCCACCAAAAAAGCCGATGCGGGGAGTTGAGAGTTGGGAATTTTTCGTCTCACCCCGCCCCCCCAGCGGGTGAGACGACGAACTCTGCGAGTTCGAACAGATTGCTTCGTTTTCACTCGCAATGACGGTTTGTCCGGTTGATTTCTCACATTCGTTCGAAATTACCGGATTATTCGTAATTTTTCTTGCATATTCAAACCTTCCGTCCGCCGGAGTGCCCGACAGAGTATGGCGCGAATTGAGCCTCAAAGTGTCCAACTGTAGCCCCACCGGACACCTCCCCTCGCACCGTCCGCACATCAGGCAATTGTCCGCAACCCTCCTCGTGAGCCGATTATACCGCCTGTCGCGAATAAAATAGGCCGACTGGACATCGCGAAAACCGGCATCGCGCTGCAACTGACACGGGTCGATGCAAATCCCGCAACGACTGCACGCCTCCAACTGAAAATGGTCGAAACTGCTCTCACGCTCGCCGCTGCGAATGCCCCACCGTCGCAAAAAAATGAGCGGCACCTCGGTAAAAATGTGCATATACCGCGAAAAAGGCATCGCCACGAAAAATATCCCCAATGCGATAGAATAGCCCCACCAAAACGCCATCACGCCCGAAAAATTTTCGGCCAAAAGCCTCAACGGAAAGATGAACCACAACGAACTGAGTGCCACCCTGTCGCCGAACGTCAACTTCGTCGTGCGCCGCATCCCCAGCGTGCGCGACCGAAACCGCTTGTAAACCGCCAGCACCAGGCCCGACAAAACATACCACAGCAAAATGTCCATCACGAGCCAATGGTGCTCCCCCCCCGTGAAGAACTTAAAGAAAATGTGCCCCTGCAACGGCACGAACCGCCACCCCAGATAAGCCACCGTCTCCACCCATCCGACAACTATCAAAAGAAACCACCCGAACGCAAAAGCGGTGTGCATATATCCCAGAGTGGGATTGACCTTCCAAATCTTGCGATGGAGCAGGCACTCCATAAAGCACTCGCCCAACGCCCGAACAGTCGCCCGCGAAAAAAAATTCTTACGGACCAATCGCCTGTCCTCCACCGGCAATCGTACGAACCATCGCCCGAACTTGTACACGACGACCGCGAAAAGCACGCTCACACCCACCAAAAAGGGGATGACAAAACCGCTGTAAAAACTAATAATCTCCAAGTTTTCGCTTAATTAATCGCACCACACCGCGCGTGTTTATCCCCCGCGGACACACCAACCGGCACTTGCCGCACAACATACACTTGTTCATCTCGGCATAGGCACCCGCGTACTCGCCCCGCCGCACAAGGGTCTGAACAAGCCGGAAATTGAAACTCGTCAGGTTGCCCGCCGTACACGTGGCCGTGCAGCCGCCGCAAGCAATGCAAGCCGAAAACTCCGGCATCTCGCGCACAATCTCACGGGCGAGACTCAAATCGTTCCTGTCCAGATCGACCGCGCGCGGCTGGCTGACGCTGTATCCGAAATCAATTGCCATCGTTCAGATATTGAACCACCTTTTCGGCCGCCATCACCCCCTCGGCTATACTCTCGCCGACGGTTTTGGGTGCAGTGGCCGCTCCGGCATAAAACACATTGGGTCTGTCACTCAAAACAGAGCCGCCGAACAGATCCCTGGGCCGATAGAACTTCCCGCCGTCGGTACCCCGCATTCCGACGATCAGCACCAACATATCGACCGTCATCTTCATCGGGCGGCCTATCAAAGTGTCCTCGGCCTTGATCTGAATGCGGCCGTCGATGGTGGGCGATGCCTCCGAAACGCGGCCGCGAATGAAGTTAATTCCCGCTTCCTGCTGAGCCTGTTGATAGAGCTCCTCATAGCCCGGGCCGAACATCCGGATGTCCATATAGAAGTTGAAAATCTCGGCATCCGGCCACAATGACGCCAACTCCATCGCCTGCTTGACCCCCGTGATGCAGCACACCTTGGAGCAGTGCCGCTGGTCGACCTTCTCGTCGCGCGACCCGACGCAGTGAACAAAAGCTATCCTCCGCGGCACGGAGCCATCTTTCAGCCCCACTTTGCCCTCGTTGAACATCCGCTCGACATCGACCGTGGTGTAGACATTGTCGTAAATCCCATAGCCATACTCCTCCTTCAACCGCGCATCGAACACATTGAAACCGCTGGCGATCACGATCGGAGCATCGGTGGAAAAATCGGAAAACTCCTCATTGAGCCGCACTTCGATCCCGCTGCTGGCGACCTGGTCGGTGAAACTTTTCAGAACCTCGGCGGCCGGCGTCATCGAGGGGAACAAAAGGTGAAAATTACGCAGCTTACCCCCCAGCGCGCCTGTTCGTTCGACGATCACAGGCTCCACACCCCGCTCTTTGAGCGAAAGCGCGGTCTGCATACCGGCAACTCCGCCCCCGACAACAACTACTTTCTTCATTCTCAATTCTTAATTCTATAAATCCTGTCGCCCTCGAAACTATTTACGCCGGCGGGTTTGGGTGCACCGATATATTTACCCGCGCGACCGAGGAACTTGGCGGCCGGATCATAGTCCACCCCCAGCTTGTCCAACAGCGGCTCGACATCCACCTGGTGCATCTGCATCCCCATCTCCCACGGATCGTAACCCAACACCAGACCCGCCATCTCCTCGTAAGTGAGCACCGGAATGCCACGCCCGTCGGCACCATAAGTGGTGTTCTCCATCTCGGCCAGCGCATACTGCCACTTGTCGAGAAACATTGCGCAACCCGGACAATTGGCCACCATAAAATCGGGTTTATAGGGCTTCATACTCTCCAATTTCTTACGCGAATTGGCGATCGAAAAGCCGCGATTGGCTTTCACCAGATAGTTCCGAAACCCGAATCCACAACAATGCCGCCGCTCGGGATAGTCCACCACCTGTCCGCCCCACGCTTCGACCATTCCGGCAAGCACATAGGGAAACTCAGAGCCCCCGATGCCGCTCTTGGGAAAAATCTTGGCATAATGACAACCGATATGCTCGACGACCTTCAATCCTTTCAGATCGCGAACCGCCATCTGTCGTATCGCCTCCCGATTGTGAAACACGATGTCGGAGGTGTGGGCGATGTTCTTCGGTTTACGGAACTCTCGTCCCGTTGCCTTGAACAGATTCTCGCGCGCCCGCTGTTCGGTCTCGGGAAACTCGTGCCACGTTTCGAGAATCTCGGTGTACAATCCGAAAGAGGTGATACACGAAATGGCCATATTTTCGTATCCTGCCTCGGTCATCAGCGCAAACTGGCGCGCTACGACCGCCATCGTGGTGTCGAGCGGAACAATGTCGGTGTGATAACCGATCCCTGTACAGGAGGTGTGGCGCGGATCGTCGTAAACATCTTTGCCCAGCTGACGCATTATGCGCAGAAAAGTGGTCTCGCTGCCCGGAAAAAAGTTTTGCCTGATGCAGCTCCGAGCATAATAATAGCGGTCGTCCGCTATCTCCTTTTCGTACTCCCGCCAAGAGTTAAGCACCATGGTTTCCGGAATTAAAGGTATAGGTGTGATTCACATAACTCTCGTCGGCACCGTCGAAGCCCATCTGACGTGCCTTTCGATCGCTGGCCGCCTCGATGGTGTCGAAAAAATCTTTCCCGCCCGTAACTTCGAATATCCTGTTGATCTCGGCAATGGCGTCGCTGTCTATCTCCCTGAGTGCACCCGCCCCCGCGCCGCGATAGTTGGGCGAAAATTTGGTCCAGAAATCGGTGTCGTTCCCCACCGCCCAATCCCACACCGGACCCTGCTCGGGATGCATCGCCGGAGCCACAAGTCGTGGAGTGATGCAATAACCCTTCTCCAAAATGTGGTGGCCGATGACGCGCTTGATGGCCAGCTGTTGCCGCCCCTTTTCGCTTTCGGTGAAGAAGCCCAGCTGCTGGCTCAGTGTCCTCAAAGCCTGAATGATATAGCCCGGCGTGTTTCCCCGCGGGCACCGTGGGCGGCAACTCATACACTCGCCGCAATACCACAGCCGGTCGCTCTTCAGCAACTGTTCTATCTGCTCGTCGTCGCGGCTCTGAACAATGCACACGATCTGTCGCGGATCGTAATCGTAGAACTCGGCAGACGGACACACGCCCGTACAAACGCCGCAATTCATACACGCTTTCAGTCCCTCTCTGAGCCGTATATCTTTTGTGAGAAGTTCGAAATACATACGGGGACAAAGTTAGCCCCTTCGATAAACAAATGCGGTGGTAGAAATACCCAATTTCTCCGACGACACCTCGTGCCACTCGGCCGGATCGAATCGCGGGAACTGAACATCCCCCTCATATTCGGCATCTATATAGGTAATGTAAAGTTCATTGGCCAGCGGAAGTGCCTGCCGGTAGATTTCAGCACCACCTATAACAAAGGAGTCGGGATAAACCGCGATGGCTTCGGGCAACGAATGAAAAACCTTCACCTCCGCCGGAGCGCGAAAATCAAGATTGCGGGTGATGACAACATTGGTTCTCCCGGGCAACGGCCTGCCGATAGATTCGAACGTCTTGCGACCCATCACAACGGTGTGCCCCATAGTCGTCCGCTTGAAATAGGCCAAATCCTCGGGCAAATGCCACGGCATAGTGCCCTTGCAACCTATAACTCCCCCCCTTGCAATTGCAACAATAATCTTCATACTGCGATCGGTGCCTTAATCCCCGGCCACGGGTCGTAATTTTCCAGCGTGAAATCCTCGAACCGAAAACCGAAAATATCGGTTATGGCGGGATTGAGTTTCATAATCGGCAAAGCCTTAGGAGTGCGCGAAAGCTGCTCCTCCACCTGCTCCAAGTGGTTCAGATAGATATGCGCATCGCCCAACGTGTGCACAAAATCGCCCGCCTCCATCCCCACCACTTGCGCCACCATCATCGTGAGCAGCGCATACGACGCTATATTAAAAGGTACCCCGAGGAACACATCGGCACTGCGCTGATACAGCTGGCACGACAATCGCCCGTCCGCCACATAAAACTGGAACAGGGCGTGGCACGGCGGCAAAGCCATCTGCCCTATCTCGCCCACATTCCACGCGCTGACAATGTGTCGTCTGCTGTCGGGATTGGTTTTCAGGCCGGCGATCAGGTCGGCTATCTGGTCGATATGCCCTCCGTTCGGAGTGGGCCAACTGCGCCATTGATAGCCGTAGATATGCCCCAAATCGCCATTCACGTCTGCCCACTCGTCCCATATCGTCACGCCGTGGTCGTTCAGGTATTTGATGTTGGTGTCGCCCCGCAGGAACCACAACAGCTCGTAAATGATGGATTTCAAATGGAGCTTTTTGGTGGTCATCACCGGAAATCCTGCGGCCAGCGGGAACCTCATTTGGTGGCCGAAAATGCTCAGGGTGCCCGTACCCGTCCGGTCGGACTTGTGCACACCCTCCGAGCGTATCTTTTGTAAAAGGTCTAAATATTGCTTCATAACAACTGTCCTCCTTGCTCGGGCTTTTTGTTCGGGGATTTTCAAAAAAGCCGATGAGCCGCTCGCTACTTCACTCGGCCTAACACTGCCGTTGCTCGCCTACGGCGCGGCTGACAAGACAGCCGGTCAGCTACGGCGGGCGTTTTTAGTCCTCGCTCCGCTTCACGCTGCGCGCCAAATCTTATTTTTGAAAACCACTCACCAGCCCTTGCAATTGTTTGGCAAGGCACTAAATTCCCAATTCCTTAATTATCTTCTCTCTCAACGCCTCCCCATAGAGGTTTTTGCCGACGATATTGCCCTGGCGGTCGAGCACAAAGTTGGCCGGCAGGCTCTGCACATTCCACAATCCCACCGCTGCGCCACCCGCACCCCGAAAATCGCAAACCGTCGTCCAGGGCAAACGCTGATCCTGCACCGCATTGACCCACAACGGCCGCGAAGTGTCGAGCGAAACCTGATAAACAGCCAAACCACGCCCCTCGAACTCCTCCCACAGCTCCCTCATCTCGGCATTATTCAACGCCCCTTCGGTCGTGGCGGCACTCCAAAAATCGACCACCGTCACACGCCCCGACGCAACCTCCGACAACTTAACTTGCTGGCCATACATATTGGGCAACTCCAACTCCGGATGGTTCAGCTCCGAAACCTGCGCGTTGCCGATTCTCTCCGCCATCTCCCTTATCCGCGTCTGCTCCTCGACCTGGCGATGCAACGCCGCAACATAGCGCGAAGTGGGATAACGCCGCTCCACCGAGTCGGCCACCATACGATAATAAGCATAGTCGGTGTCGCCATTGAACAGCACCTCGTCCCCGGGCAACCGCTGATAAAGCGCGTAAACCGCCGCCAACGACGACGAATTTTTTACAATAAACCCTATCTGGGCCCGCTTGGTCTTATAATACACATCGGCATAAGCCCGCCGCAAACCCTCGCGAGCCGCCTCGTCGGAGGTGACAAAAAGTGTCGAAATCGAATCCAAACTGTGCGACCCGCGCGCCAAAATGTCGTGCAACTCCCACACCAGCTCGCTCTCGGCCGATCCGCTCACCCGATAACCGCGCCCCACGTCGCCATACGACATCACCTTCACCCGCTCGCGCGGCGAAACAAGCAACGGCACAATATCACCCCCCGCTTTGAGATTGAATATCGTCGGCTCGCCATCCGGAATCGCAACCCGGAACGCAAACTCGCCCTTGCCACCGGTGACAACCGTGTCGACCACCGCCGCACCCGTCGGCACCACCCGTTCCAAATAGAGCGGACGGTCGGCAACACCTATCAACTGACCGCTGATACGCGCATCGTCGCTCTGACAGGCGACAAAAAGGAGTGAGAAAAGTAGAAAATATCTGCTCATTGCTGTTGTCTTCTTCTTTGCTGTTTCTGATTTTTGCCGCCGCGCTGGTTGTTTTTGCCGCTGCGCTGAACCGGCATTTTATACTCGCTCTTGATCGCGCCCAGAGCCTGCTCGTCGATGGCAATATCGCCGTGCGACATACGTTTGATGTCCCCTATGATGATCTCGTTGTTGGGGTGCTCCTGGTTGTACTCATAGCTTTTGGTGCGCATAAAGCGGGCTATGTCCTCGAGCGTTCGGTCGACCGTGGCTTTGTCGGGATTGTCCCTGATGGAATTTATCATCCGTTCGACATTTTTGCCATAGTGTTTGAACATAATGCGGCGCTCGGGATAGTTCAGCCGGTCGGGTTGGGGACGCAGGCTCTTTCGCGTGGGGATAGGGTAGGGCGAATCGACGTCGAGGTCGAAATCGGCCATAATAAAGAGGTGGTCCCACAACTTGTGTGCAATATCGCTCGTGTCCCTGAGCAGAGGGTTAATGTTGCCCATCACGTCGATGACGATTTGGGCTTGCCTTGTCCGCTCGGTTCGGTCTTCGATGGTCGACAGATAGTCTACCATTTCGTGAATGTGCCGCCCGTACTCGGGCAGAAACATTTTTTTTCGTGTGAAATTATAATTTTTTTCCATATTTTTTGTGATCGCGGTACAAATGCTCTTTTAGTTAGTTGTAAAAGTACGAAAAAAGAGCTAAAAATGTACCATTTCGGACTTATTTTGCCCATTAGACGAAAATATATTTGCAAAGATGCGATTTTTTCGTGAAAGTTTCATATCTTCGTGGAGAGTTTATTGCACAAATAGGCTTTTTTTAACACACTGACCCGATGCCAAAGATATTGATCATGGACGCTTCGCGAGGTATTCGCAGCACCCTCAAAGAGCGTCTGGAGTATGAGAAATACAAGGTTCAGGCAGCCTCTAACCCTCAGGAGGCTATGGCTATTATGGGTGAATTTCAGCCCGATCTGGTGTTGTGTGACCACTGTTGCGACAATCAACCCTCCTGCCCCTTCATCGTGATGTCCGACGACACCTCCGTCCAAAATGCGGTCGAAACCGTGCGGGCGGGCGCGTTCGACTTCATCACCAAACCGATAGATATGAACCACCTGCTCGCGTCGATAAAAAAGGCGTTGAGCACCACCGATGCGCCCACCCCGCCCGAAACGCCCGAAGTGCCGAGGCAGAAGGTCATCTCCTCCAAAAAAACGGTCGGGGGTGTTCAGGAGATAGTGGGCGATTCGGAAAAAATTATGATCGTCAAGGGGCTCATCGACCGTGTAGCCCCGATGGATGCGCGGGTGCTGGTGACGGGCGAAAACGGAACCGGCAAAGAGCTGGTGGCCAGATGGCTGCACGAAAAGAGCAAACGCGCAAAGGGTCCCTTCGTCGAGATCAATTGCGCCGCCATACCCTCCGAGCTCATCGAGAGCGAGCTGTTCGGGCACGAAAAGGGGGCGTTCACCTCGGCGATCAAACAACGAAAGGGCAAGTTCGAGCAGGCGCACGGCGGAACCCTGTTTATGGACGAGATCGGCGATATGAGCCTGTCGGCCCAGGCCAAGGTTTTGCGTGCGTTGCAGGAGAATCGGGTTAGCCGTGTGGGGAGCGATCAGGACGTGACGGTCGATGTGAGGGTTGTTGCGGCGACCAACAAGAACCTCAAAGAGGAGATTTCGAAGGGGACGTTCCGCGAGGATTTGTATCATCGTTTGTCGGTCATCATCATCCACGTTCCGCCTTTGCGGGAGCGGGTGGATGATATACCTGTTTTGGCGGAGTTTTTCACGGAGCAGATTTGCCACGAGTACGGGGTCGCTCACAAGAGAATAAATTCGGAGGGGATGGAGGTTCTGCGCGATATGCAGTGGACGGGCAATATTCGCGAGTTGCGGAATGTCATTGAACGGCTTGTTATTCTGGGCGGCGAGGAGATCACCGCCGACGATGTCCGCTCCTATGTGACCGAGTTTGTGTGATGATTCTTGTGTGATCTCGTCAGGATTCGAACCTGAGACCGACAGCTTAGAAGGCTGTTGCTCTATCCAACTGAGCTACGAGACCGGATATGTTTTCAGAAATCGTCCCAAAAACAAGGGTCGAATAAATTCGACCCATTGTAGCGGGAGGAGGACTCGAACCTCCGACCTTTGGGTTATGAGCCCAACGAGCTGCCAACTGCTCCACCCCGCGATATTGGGTGCAAAGATACACCAAAATTTTGCCAAATCCAAATTTTAAACTAACTTCGCGCTTATTTCTCTGATTATGAGCAAGTTAGGTGTCGTCATCGTAGCAGCAGGAGAGGGCAAACGGATGGACTCCGACACGCCCAAACAGTTTATGTACCTGGCCGGCAAACCGGTGGTGCAATGGAGCATCGAGGCGTTCGAGAGCGTCGGGGCCGAAATCGTCGTGGTGCTACCCGAAGAGTACAAAGATTTTAACGTCGAACCGCACCGCTCGTGTGTCGGAGGTGCCACGCGGTTCGCTTCGGTGAAGAACGGGCTGGCGGCGTTGGATAGCGACTGTGATTTCATTGCCGTTCACGACGGAGTGCGGCCGCTGGTGTCTAAGAAATTGATACTCAGCACCTTAGAGTGCGCCCAAAGGTATACTTCGGGCGTTCCGTCGCTCGTCGTGACCGACTCTCTGCGACGTATGACCTCCCACACCGGAAGTTCCAGAGCCGAAGACCGGACTATGTTTCGCACCGTGCAAACGCCACAGATTTTTCGCGCCGACATCCTGCGCAAGTCGTACGAATCGGCAAAAAACGACACCTTCACCGACGATGCCAGCGTGATCGCATCGGTGGGCTATCGCGTGGCAATGACCCGCGGCGAGAGGCGAAACATCAAGATAACGGAACCGGTCGATCTCAGGATAGCGGAGGTGTTGATGAAAGAAGCTCCCGGGCCTGCTTCACAGCGGCATCAGTGACGGTGTTGCCGCTCAGCATTTTGGCTATCTCGGCCACTCTTTCGTCGCCCGACAGCGGCTTGATCTTTGTCGATCCACCCTCTTTGTAGACCACAAAATGTTCTCCCTTTCCGGCGGCGATCTGGGGCAGATGGGTGATATTGACAACCTGACAACTCTGTGCCAATTCGCCGATGACCCTGCCCATTGCGTCGGCCACACGGCCTGAAACCCCTGCGTCGATCTCGTCGAAAACCACCGTCGGTTGACCCTTGACGCGTGCCGAGAGGGTTTTCAGGGCGAGCATCACGCGCGAAATTTCGCCTCCGGAAGCAATTTTCTCCACGGGACGGGGCGTCGACGAGCTTCCCGAGGCGAACAAAAACCGCACCTCGTCAGCCCCGTTCGGCCGCAGGTCGTCTACCGGACACACCTCCACCACAAACTTCGCCCCCGCCATACCGAGCTCCTTCAACGTGTTTTCGACATGAGCCGCCACCACGGCGGCCGCTTTTTTCCTGCCCTCCGAGATTTTTTCGGCAAGCGCACGAACCTCCCTATGCACCGTCGCGACCTCGCCCTCCAACCGTTTGAGCTCCTCGTCGGAGTTGTCTATGGCCTGCAATTGAGCATCAAGCTGCTCCTGCAACGCCAACAATTCCTCCACACTGTCGACCCTGTGCTTGCGCTCCAGGCTCCATATCGCGTCGAGCCGCCGGTTTACCGTATCGAGCCGCTCGGGATTGCCCTCCACCCGCTCGCATTCGCCGCTCATCTCGCGCTCCAGGTCGTGCAATTCGAGGTAAACGGAGTTCAGCCTGTCCGAAAACTCCTTCGCGCTCGGATGGATATTCTGTACCCGCTCGACAGCCTGCCGCATAAACTTTACCCTTCCCAAAATTCCTCCGTCGTCGGCCGACAACTCGTCTACACAGAGGCCGAGAGCTTCCCTGATCTCGTCGGCGTGAGCGAGCTGCTGCTGTTCGGCTTCCAACTCCTGTTGCTCGCCGGCGCGAAGTTTCAACGCTGCAAGTTCGGCAAATTGGTGCCTAACGTAATCTTCGTCGCGCCGAGCCGCCGCAAAACTTTCCCGCCGCTCTTCCAACTGCCTCGATAACCCCCGCCAATGCGAAAAAATCTCGCCATAACGCCCAACCGACTCGCCCTGCCCGGCCGCCACATCGACGATGGAGGTGCGAAAAGCATCGCCCTTCAACAACAAATTTTCGTGCTGCGAGTGAACGTCGATCAGCCGCTCGCCCAACTCCCGCAAAACAGCGATCGTGACCGGCAGGTCGTTGACAAAAGCCTTGCTCTTGCCGCCCGCCAAAATCACCCGCCGCACGGTCGTCAGGGGAGCGAATTCAATATCGTTCTCGGCAAAGAAATGCTCCAGCCCCTCGACCTCGAATACCCCCTCGACAACACAATTTTTTTGCGGATCGCCCAAAACACCACTCTCGCCCCGAGTCCCCAGCAACAGCCCCAACGCACCGAGCAGAATGGATTTTCCGGCTCCCGTTTCGCCCGTGATGATGTTCAGGCGGGGACCGAAATCCATCTCCAAATGCTCGATGAGCACATAGTTTTCGACCGTGAGCGACCTGAGCATTCTACTCGACTATGACCAAAAAATAGTTCTTCTTGCCCTTCTGGACCAGCAAATATTTACCGGCGATGAGGTCGTCGGCACTCAAAATCCTCTCCGCGCCATCCACCTTCTCCTTGTTGATCGACACCCCGCCGCCCGCAATCAGCTTGCGCAACTCGCCTTTCGACGGGAACACGGGAGCGGTTTCGACCAAAAAGTCAACTATATTCCCCGCCACGGCAGCGACCTTGAACGTCGGCACTCCCTCGAATATCTCCAAAAGGGTCTTTTCGTCCAGCTTTTTGAGAGCCTCCACCCCGCCGCCGAACAAAATTTCGGACGCCTCCACAGCCCTTTCCCACTCCTTGTGGCTGTGTATCATCGTGGTCACCTCCTGCGCCAACCGCCTCTGCAACGGCCGCAAATGGGGAGCCGCATTCTGCTCGGCAATCAGTGAATCTATCTCTTCCTTACTCAACATAGTAAAGATTTTGATGTAACTCTTCGCATCCTCGTCCGAGGTGTTGAGCCAAAACTGATAAAATTTATACGGAGAGGTATATTCCGCCGCCAGCCAAATATTGCCGCTCTCGGTCTTGCCGAACTTGGTCCCGTCGGCCTTCTTGATCAGCGGACACGTGAGCGCATAGGCCTCGCCCCCCAACTTGCGCCTTATCAGCTCCGTCCCCGTGGTGATGTTGCCCCACTGGTCGCTCCCGCCCAGCTGCAACTTACAATCCATCGCCTCGAACAGATGCAAAAAGTCGTACCCCTGAACCAGCTGATAAGTAAACTCGGTGAACGACATCCCCTCGCCCTCGCCGTCGAACCGTTTCTTCACCGAATCCTTGGCCATCATATAATTAACCGTGAGCAGCTTGCCGATATCACGAATGAAGTCGAGGAACGTCAGCTCCTTCATCCAATCGTAATTGTTCACCATCACGGCCGCATTCGCGCTCGTCCCGTCAAAATCCAACAGCCTGGCCAACTGCAACTTTATAGCCTGCTGGTTATGTCTCAGCGTGGCCTCATCCAACAGGTTGCGCTCGGCCGACTTGCCGCTCGGGTCGCCTATCATACCCGTCGCCCCGCCCACCAGCGCAACAGGCTTATGGCCGCAACGCTGAAAATGGCGCAAAATCATCACACTCACCAAATGGCCGATATGCAACGAATCGGCCGTCGGGTCGATGCCCACATAAGCCGTGCCCATACCCCGACTCAAATACTCCTCCGTCCCGGGGGTCATATCGTGGATCATACCCCGCCACCGCAGTTCTTCAACAAAATTCATTCTATTTCAAGTTCCAAAGTTTTCCTAAATTGGGTAAAATGCGGGTTCTGCTCGGTCAAATGCTTGATCTTGTCCTCCAACTTTATGGGCTTGGCGGGCCCTGTCGCCGCCTCCACCGCCACATCCAGCTCCATCGTTCCCGCAATCCCCGCCATCTTGACCAACAGGGCCAAAGTCTCCGCCGAATGGCGCAAAACCTCGCCCCGCAACGCCTCGGACGACACCCTGAGCCGCAACATCCCCGACCCGTCGTCCCACTTCATCGACTCGTACACCACCGCCAACCGCGGTCGCTGCGACGCCAATCGGGTCAGAAACTTCATCTTGCTCTTGCCTATCTTTGCGCCCGTCTCGGGATCGATCCTCTTCGGGGCCTCGGCCTCGACAACCTCTGCGGCGGCATCACCACCTCCCATTATCTCGCCGATTGGCTTGCCAAAGATGCTCGACGGAGTTGAGAGTTGAGGGTTTGGTACGACTGATGTGGCAGGCTTTTCGACTTGCTTCGGCAAGTCGTCGTCCGCGCTAATAGGGGCGGCTGGGGCGGACGAAATATTCGGCGTAGCCGACTCTTGACTCTTGACTCTTGACTCCTGACTAACAGGCTGCACAGATTCTTCGGTTGGCGTTGACCGTTTGGGAATCTCTAACTCAATCTTTTTTTTTTCAACCCCTGCCAAACCAGAGAGCTTCATAAGCCCCAGCTCCACCAACAATCGCTGGTTGGTCGCCGTGCGAATTTTGCCATCCAAATCGCCCAACAACGAAATCCCGTCGAACAAAAACCCCACATCGACCGTCGCGGCCTGCTCCCGATACCTCTCCGACAGCGGCCCCGTAACATCCAGCAAGTCGATGGTCGCCTCGCTCTTAGCCACCAACAGATCCCTGAGGTGACCCGCCAGCCCGCTCATAAACGTCTGACCCCCGAACCCCTGGGCCAATACGCCGTCGAACAGGTTCAACGCACCACTCCAATCGCCCCTCACAAGCAGCTCGACGACATCGAAATAGACATCATAATCCAGAATGTTCAACGACTGCGCCACCTGCTTATACTGCAAATCGGGGCCACAGAACGACACCGCCTTATCAAACATCGACAGCGCATCACGCATCCCCCCGTCCGCCTTGCGGGCTATGAGGTTCAACGACTCCTCGTCATACTTAACCCCTTCTTCATCAGCAATATAGCGCATATATTCGACCCCGTCGGAGACCTTGATGCGGTTGAAGTCGAAAATCTGACAGCGCGAAAGAATGGTCGGAATGATCTTGTGCTTCTCGGTCGTGGCAAGGATAAAAATAGCGTGCGCAGGCGGCTCCTCCAACGTCTTCAGAAAAGCATTGAACGCCGCCGCCGAAAGCATATGGACCTCGTCGATGATGTAAACACTGTACTTGCCAAGTTGCGGCGGGATCCTCACCTGGTCGGTCAGACTGCGAATGTCGTCCACGGAGTTGTTCGAGGCCGCATCCAGCTCGTGAATATTGAAGCTCCGCCCCTGTTCAAACCCCTTGCACGATTCGCATTCGCCGCACGCCTCGCCTCCTTCCCGCGGGTCGAGGCAATTGATGGCCTTCGCAAAAATCCGCGCACAAGTGGTCTTGCCCACACCCCGCGGGCCGCAGAACAGATAGGCGTGCGCCAACTGACCCCGCACGATTGCGTTCTGCAACGTGTCGGTAACGTGCCGCTGCCCCACCACCGAGCGGAACGTCGCCGGTCGGTATTTCCGCGCCGAAACTATGAAATTGTCCATCCTTTTTTCACCATCCACAAAAGACAAAGGTACGAAAAAAAATGCTTTTGCTCCACACTCACTCACGCTTGTTGTGAAAATAAAAAACAGAAAATCGAAGAACGACTCCCGTCGCTTCGATTCCCTTAACTAACCTAAAACTACTAACCTTTTATTATGAAACCTTTTTGAGAATTTCAACACCGCAAAGGTACGGCAAGAATTTCTATTATCCAAATTATTTTGCATAATTTCTTAAAATATTTTAATAAGGTTCAAAAATCGAACTCTGGCGAGAAAAATTCGTAATTCGTAATTCGTAATTCGCAATTTTTATTTACCTTTGCACCGCTCTACCGAAGAGAGGTTTTTGCCCGGATGGCGGAATTGGTAGACGCGTTGGTCTCAAACACCAATGGCCGCAAGGCTGTGCCGGTTCGATCCCGGCTCCGGGTACCAAAAATCCCTGTTAATCATTTGATTAACAGGGATTTTCATTTTCGCAAGGTGTACTAATAGTGTACTAAATGACAAAGTAAGGGAAAAAACTTGTTTTTGTTGTGCATCTCGGCGATTGGCTATTGTTCTACGACTTGCACCACATTTGCACCACTCGTCGGCAGGTTTGGGGAATTGCAGGGTTCTTATTACTTTTTACCCAAATTGTTTAATGGCCCAAGAATGCTGTGGATACTTGTTACTTCATAAATACCAGAGTTGTCTGTTACAGGTAACACTGCCTCCCGTTTTAATTTTGTTAGATATTCACCCCCTCTTAATGTGGCAGCCGGAGTAACCGGCAAAATGAAAGTATGACCAAATAGGTGAAAATCATAAAACCCATACTCATCAATTATATCTTGGCTATGAGAATTTATGGCTATTTTGGGTTCTATTAAATCATTCCCTGAAAAATAAACTCCATCATGGACAATTAAATACACCGGGATTGGTGATTTATTGTATCGACTATAATAGCGTATATTGTCAAACCGTGAATCTAACCCCTTGCCTGTTTCCTTATGGTATTCTTGCAAAAACATCTCAAATAAGCCTCTTTTGAATTGGTTGATGAAATTCCTCAAAAATACCCTATCAGTTTTTAAGGTGGGCTTTATAATTATCTTTCTGTTCTTCCTGTCATATTGGAAGAATCTCGACGTAAAACGACAGTCTGGAATCTCAGGTTTATGTGATGCCAGATAGAACCTTATCAGCGTAAAAACCTCCTTTACCTACCGCAAGCTCAATATTCAAATTTAAATTTGGTTTTTCAGCATTTAAATCTTTATCGCCTCCAAAATAAGTATTGCAATCATTGCAAACATCATTACCAAATTTTCGAGCACCTAAACTTTTAGTGATTATATGGGGTTTATGTGAGAAAGAAACATGTGGAGAAGATTTGGAGCACCAAATACAAGTCCCCTTGTTTACATAGTTTTTCATGATATTAGGGATGATTTACATATCAATAGCTTTCCCCTGAAATATCAAAAAACCTATCGAAGAACGATTTTAGTTTGTCGAGCACCGTTTCGCGTTTACGGGTACGGTCGCCCGATGGAGAGAAACGGGAAATAGGGGGTAGGACTTTGGTTATAGCTGTGCCGCTTTGAGGAACACATCCGTCACGAAATGCGTTGGCTACAAAGCGATATGCTTCGTCGCGGTTCAGGTTTTCCTCAACTATAATCCGATCTAACTCTTCCTGTCGTTTCTCATCGACAAATTTTTGCCAATCGCCGTCAATCTGTGTCTCTGGCGACATGGAGGCAACAAACTGCTCTATCAGGTCTTTTTTGTTGCGTAGTTCCACGCTCGAATCTATGGCCTTACCGATAGAGATTACGATCTCCTTGTCCTCCAAATGACTGTCGTGGTATTTACGGATCAACTCCAAAATGTAGTCGATATTGACCTCAACCTGTTTAATGAGCTCCATCTCAAAAACAATGTCGTCGTTAATGTTTTCGCTGTCGCCTTTGTTTTTGCCCCTGAACTCGTTATAGAGGGTTATATACATGCTGTGATAATCCTGCACATCTCGCTCCGTCAGGATTTCGTTGCCCGCAAAGTCGTCGAACGAAGAGAGAATGTTTCTAACTTTCAGGATCGCTCCGTAAAGTTTAATGAATGCCTTTTGCGCCTGTTCGCCCTCGATGGGCAAGCCGACGGGGTATTGTTCCAGCAATTCGGCTACCATATCGGCATAGCCTCGCACATCCTTATCGCCGTCCTCATACCCGTTGTAATACTCCTGATATGTTTTCAGGAGCACAACGCCTCCCGCCTCCTTGTCGCCGAACAGGGCAATGCTTTCGTTAGTCAGTTTTTCGAGATTTCGGAAACAGATTATGTTGCCGAACATCTTAACAGAGTTCAGTATGCGATTCGTGCGACTATACGCCTGTAAAAGCCCGTGTAAGCGCAGATTTTTGTCCACCCAAAGCGTGTTGAGTGTGGTGGCATCGAAGCCCGTGAGGAACATATTGACTACGATCAGCAGGTCGATTTCGCGGTTTTTAACGCGCTGCGACACATCTTTATAGTAGTTTGGGAATTTGTCTGATGAGGTGTCGTAGGTGGTTTTGAACATATCATTGTAATGCCCTATTGCCGTTTCGAGAAAATCACGATGGCTGGCCGAGAGGTTATCCGTATTTTCGGGGTTCTCATCCGGCAACTCATCGGGAATCTCATCGTTCGCACCATAAGAGAAAATCGTGGCGATTTTCAAACGTGCAGCCTCCGGCAAATCCCTTTGCTGGCGTTGAAACTCATTGTAGTAGAGTTTACAAACATCTATCGAGCTGGTAGCGAAAATAGAATTGAAACCCGAAACCCTAATTTTTTGTTTAATCTCCTCGACCTTGCTCCTGTCGCGGGCAGAGACAACCTCCTCTACGTTTTGCAGAACGCTGTGAGTATAGGATTTGTCGTTCCGGTATGTCTTCGCGTTAAAATTGGATAAGATATACCGCACGATGTTCGTAATCCTTTCCGGTGCAGCCAAAGCCCGTTCACGGTCGATGTCTCGCACTGCTGCGTCTTCGATATTTTCCTGTTCGCGAAATGTGGCAACATAATCTATGCGGAACGGCAATACATTTTTGTCCGTGATGGCATCGACAATGGTGTATGTGTGCAGTTTGTCTCCAAAAGCCTGTTCGGTGGTCTTCAACTGGGGATTTCCTCCGCTGGCCGAATTGGTGGCAAAGATAGGTGTTCCGGTAAAGCCGAAAATATGGTATTTCTTAAACTTTTTAATGATGGCGGTGTGCATATCGCCAAACTGCGAGCGGTGGCACTCGTCGAAGATTATTACAACCCTTTGGCCATAAACAGCGTGATCACCGTGTTTTTTGAGCATCACCGCCAACTTTTGGATGGTTGTGATGATGATGCGGGCATTCGGGTTTTCGAGTTGTTTTTTCAGCTTGGTGGTGCTGGTATTGCTGTTGGCCGCCCCTTTCTCGAAGCGGTCGTATTCCTTCATCGTTTGATAATCGAGGTCTTTTCTATCGACCACGAACAGCACTTTGTCGATATAAGGGAGTTTACTTGCCAACTGCGCCGTCTTGAAACTCGTCAGGGTCTTGCCGCTGCCGGTGGTGTGCCAGATATAGCCGCCGCCCTCCAACTGCCCCCATGTTTTATAGTTGTTCGACACGTTGATCCGTCCCAAGATGCGTTCGGTGGCGACAATCTGATAGGGGCGCATCACAAGTAACGACCGATCGCTGGTGAAAACGCAATATTTGGTCAGGATGTTCAGAATAACGTGCTTGGCAAAGAATGTTTTGGCAAAATCGACCAGATCGGTAATGGGACGATTCTCGGCATCCGCCCACCATGATGTAAACTCGAAGCTGTTGCTGGTCTTTTTGCCAGTAGACTGCCCCTCTTTTAAGTGTCCCTCGCGCGTTGTATTGCTGTAATATTTGGTATGTGTGCCGTTCGATATAACGAACAGTTGCACATACTCAAACAGCCCGCTCTCTGCCCCAAAACTTTCGCGGTCATAGCGTTTGATCTGATTGAACGCATCTTTAATATTCACTCCGCGCCGTTTTAGCTCAATGTGCACGAGCGGCAAACCATTGACCAGCACCGTAACATCATAGCGATTTGCTCTCTGCCCCTCAACCTCATACTGATTGATAACTTGCAGCGTGTTATTGTGGATATTCTGCTTGTCTATCAGGCGCATATTCTTCCTCTCGCCATTATCGCGCACGAGCAGTTGGGCGGTGTCATCGGCCTGAATGATGGCGGTCTTCTCCTCGATACCGCTGTTAGGGTTGGCGATAATTGTTTTGAAGAAACGCTCCCACTCGCTGTCGGTGAAATCGTAGTCGTTGAGGCAGGCAAGCCTATGGCGCAAATTGGTAATGAGTTCAGCCTCCGACTTGATAGACAGATATTCATAGGCTTGGGTTTGAAGTTGGGCAATAAAAGCCCGCTCCAACTCCGCCTCCGACTGGTAATGCGTTTCCGTCCGGTACTCCGCCTTGTAATCGGCAACGACCGTCGATTCGGAATTTTCTGCTATCAAATCGTATTTCATTATGCCACTTCTTTGAATGTCAATAGTTTATTCCTGTAATACTCATATTGTTGCCTCCGCGCCTTGATCTCGGCGGGCAAGCCCTCGCTTATGTCGTTCACCAGTTTCTCGAACTTGTCCAATATCGCCACAATGCGGTTCTGTTCTTCGATAGGCGGGATGGGGATTTTTGTCTTTTTTATGCTGTCATTATATAGCCTTGCAATAGTTCCCCCTCCATCCGTTTGCCATTTGACAACTTGGTAACAATGATATAGGTATGAATTTGTAACCTGTGTTTCATCATTGGCAATCCAAACGATATTACTATCTTGAAAATAAGCTGGTTTTCCATCATAAATAACCGTTCTACCGATAGTGCCCGAAGCAGAAATCAATATATCTCCACTTTTTGGGAAAGAAAACTTATTTTTGTATTCGTTGTATAGCTCCATGGGGATGAAAGCATCGGGTTCTTTCCCAAACGTTCCTATTTTATAAAATGGGATGTCTCCAATCGCTGTCGTTTGCTCTTTAAAAATTCGCTTGCACATACAAACATCTCCGATTTCGCTGAGTGTCTTCAATTTACTTCCGTTTGTATCGCTGGCAGCCAGCAACGTACTACGATAATGTTCGTATTGCTTCCGCCGTGCCTCCAACTCTGCCTCCAACTCTGCCTCCAACTCTGTAAACTTATCGAGGATGTTAACAATCTCGCGTTGTATCGTGATAGGAGGGACGGGGATCAAAACTTTCCCCATTCGTTTTTTTGAAACATTATATCGAGTTACACCGCTTGCCGTTTGAATAATCTGTTTACGCAACTCATCACCTCTAAAAAGGTATTTGAAAAAATCGGGCAGAAACAAATCTCTGTCATTCAACCTGAATCCAAAACAAAAGCTATTCAAATATATAGGCTCATCAGCCTGTCTTGTCAAAACTGAAGACATTCCACATTCTTCGGCAGTTTCCGAAGAGCCGGTAAACAATACATCTCCAATTTCTACTTTATTTTGATTTTCATTTACACCAACTTTCACATAATCAGTTATCTCTATGTTTACGGCAATATTGGAAAACACATTCATATAGGTTATGAACTTCGCATTACCTCCTGAAAAATCATGTTTATTCTTCCCTGTCAAGCCGCCATAAAAATATCCTAATTCAAGTAAACTCTTAAATTCTACCCCCTCCGGGCAAAGCTCCGCAATCATTTGTTCTATCTTATTCATTGCCGCCACCCTCCAAATCTTTGACGATCTCATCTATTGCGTGGCGCAACTCGTCCTCTCGCTTAACGATTTGCGCAATCCGGGCGTTCAGCTCCACAATATCGACCACTTCCCGTGTATCTTCCTGTTCTACATAGGACGAAACGGCAATGTTGTAGTCGTTGGCGGCAATGTCGGCGTTGGACACAAGACGACTGAAATGAGCCTCGTCCTGCCGGGCGACAAAGGCATTCAGAATACGATCCGCATTCGCTTGCGACAGTTTATTTTTGTTGCCTACATGGATAAATTCCTTGCTGGCATCTATAAAGAGAGTAGCGTTGTCGGTCTTCGATTTTTTCAGGACAATGATGCAGGTGGCGATACTCACACCAAAAAACAGGTTATCCGGCAGTTGAATAACGGCGTCGATAAAATTATTGTCAATCAGATATTTGCGGATTTTTTGCTCCGCACCGCCGCGATACAGCACACCCGGAAATTCGACTATGGCCGCAGTGCCGTTCGTCGATAGCCACGAAAGCATGTGCATAGTAAAAGCGAGGTCGGCTTTGCTTTTGGGAGCCAGCACTCCCGCCGGTGAAAAGCGCGAATCATTGATGAGTATCGGATTATCGTCGCCGTCCCACTTAATGGAATAGGGAGGGTTACTCACTATGGCCTCGAAAGGCTCGTCGTCCCAATGATGCGGTTCGAGCAGAGTGTCGCCGTGGGCGATGTCAAATTTGTCGTAACCAATATCGTGCAGGAACATATTGATCCGGCACAGGTTGTAGGTGGTAATATTCTTTTCCTGTCCGAAAAATCCCCGTCGAACATTATCCTTCCCCAGCACTTTGGCGAATTTCAATAGCAGCGAGCCGCTACCACAAGCCGGGTCGTAAACCTTGTTTACCTCTTTCTTGCCGACAACAGTAATCCGGGCAAGCAGTTCCGAAACTTCCTGCGGTGTAAAAAACTCGCCGCCCGATTTGCCCGCATTGCTGGCGTACATAGTCATCAGAAACTCATAAGCATCGCCGAAAGCATCTATCGTATTGTCTTGATAGTCGCCCAGTTTCAGCTCACCAATGGCGTTCATGATTTTGACCAGCAACTCGTTGCGTTTAGACACACTCGCCCCCAACTTGTTGCTGTTTACATCTATATCGTCAAACAGCCCTTTCAGGTTATCTTCGCTATCGGCTCCTTTCGCAGAGTTCTCGATGTTCGCAAAGACTTTGGCAAGCGTTTCATTCAAATTAGCATCGGATTTTGCCTTTTGTCGTACATTTTCAAAGAGTTCCGATGGAAGTATGTAAAAACCCTTTTCATTGACCGAATCCGCCCTGCCAAACTCTGCTTCGTCGTCAGACAGTTTCGCGTAATCAAAACCAGTGTTGCCATCACGCCGCTCGTCTGCATTTATATGCGCAGTGAGATTCTCCGAGATAAAGCGGTAAAATAACATTCCCAACACATAGGATTTGAAATCCCAGCCGTCCACTGCGCCCCGTAGGTCATTCGCTATTTGCCATATTGCGCGGTGTAGTTCCGCCCGTTCCTGTTCTTTGGTCATACTATGCTTGTTTAAGATGCGAAGATATTGAATTTTATTGAAGAATCGTTAAAGATGAAGGTCTTTGATATTGAGGCTCTGCGCCCGAAGATAATAGCCACCCGCGCGGGTGGCTATTATCTCGCTTTCAAAGGCGCAAATGTGGTTATTTGCCCATCAACGCCTCGATAGACTTCATTATGTCGGAACGATTCACTGCTGCTCTGGTATCAGTCAATGATAATGGCATATACATAACCATCCAATAAGACAAATTGTACAAATCCGCCGCTACTGCCATAGTAATCGTTTCCCTGTCAAGCCCATTGACACAAGCGATTGCATAATTTTCTCCGTAAATATCAAACGGGACATACCTTTCGGCGAGAAATGTTCCGAGTTCGCCACTATATGCCGTCTTTACCAAGACAACATAGCTTTTCAAATTATCAGCCTCATCGAATAAACACATTAAAATAGGTGTAGCAGAGGCATAGTTATTATACGCTATTCCTGTCCCCTCATCCAAATCGGGAGTGCCTAATTTTGCCTTCACAGCAGATCGGGACATTCCAAAAGTCAAATCGGGTTCGGGATAGAGGTTGCTTTGAGGGCGCACGGTAATCTTCACTTTTTTTGTGTCTTCCCCGTTTGTCAGCACAATGTTCGTTTCTCCGACCCGTCCGGCGGTAACAAGCCCCGATGCCGACACTTCGGCGTGGTACTCATTTTCGGAAGTGTAGGTGATCGGAGTGTCCGATGTCGCGTTAATCTGAAACTCATCGTCATAGTACATTGTTTGGTCTGACGAGGTTAGTTGGATAACGTTGCTTTTAGCATCTTCTCCTTTTTCGCATCCCGCAAATGCGATTGTAGCGATTGCCATTACGGCGAACATAAATCTTTTCATTTTTTCTTTGTTTTTATTGGTTTGTTTGCAATAGTGCCGCATCCAAAACCCAATCACAAAAAAAGGCGTGCATCACATTTGCACACCTTCGAGGCCTACCACAGCCCTTCTGTTCCTACAAAGTGAATACACGCCAAAACGGCAAACACAATGTGTCCAACGGAACAGAAAGCCTGTGATTCATTCGTGGTAGTTTGAAGGTGATTAGGCTCTTATGTATTTTTCAATCTTTGTTTCTCGATACTTGTTCTTTTTTGGTTACCCTGCAAAAATACGAATTATTTCATAGATGGGGCAAAAAATCTTTATCTTTGTTCCACTATGGCAAAGAAAGAGGCTTTACAGATTTTCGAGGACAGGAAAGTGCGCTCCGTTTGGGATGCGGAAGGCGAGAAGTGGTATATTTCGGTAGTGGATGTGGTTGAGGTGCTGACGGGCAGCGCAAACCCGCGCCGCTATTGGAGCGACCTAAAAATCAAGCTACACGCAGAGGGGAGTGAGTTGTACGAAAAAATCGTACAACTGAAATTAGCGTCCACGGACGGCAAAAAATACCTTACCGACGTTGCCGATGTGGAGCAGTTGTTTCGCCTCATCCAGTCCATACCGTCGCCCAAGGCCGAGCCGTTTAAGCTGTGGTTGGCACAGTTGGGGCGCGAACGGTTGGAGGAGATCGACGACCCTGAAATCGGGATTGAAAGGCTGTTGGAATATTACCACCGAAAGGGTTATTCCGAGAGTTGGATCAACCAACGCCTCAAATCCATCGAGGTACGCAAGGAGCTGACCGACGAGTGGGAGGCACGGGGCATCAAAAAGGGACAGGAATATGCTCTCCTAACCGATATTATCACTGCCGGTTGGTCGGGGATGACCACAAAGCAATATAAGCAATACAAGGGTCTCAAAACCGAGAGTTTGCGGGACAATATGACGAATTTGGAGTTGGTACTCAATATGTTGGCGGAAGCCTCAACCACCGAGATTTCGCAAAAGGAACGCCCCAAAACCCTCACTCAAAGCAAACAGGTCGCCCATCGAGGCGGCAAAGTCGCCGGAGTCGCCCGCAAAGAATTAGAAGCCCAGACCGGACAAAAGGTCGTTAGTCCGTTAAGTGCAAAAAAGGTATTGAAAAAATAGAGGTTGTATTTGTGAGGCTAAAAACAATAATGCCAATTAAGATTTCCCGATTATGCCCACAGCAATAGAAAAATTTCTCAGCAAGTTAGAAAAACAGAAATTACCACGCTTCGTATATAAGTATCTTCGTTTCGATAAATATACACTCCCGAATCTTAACAAAAAGATATTGTGGTTTTCTGACCCCAGCAACTTTAATGACCCTTTTGACAGCAGAATAATTCCTCAACAATCATATTCCAGTGATGATATTATAAAGTATAACGAATGGCGGATGTCCAACGACTTGCCATATATGCATCCAGACGATATAAAAGACAATATAGAATGGAATGAACGAGACCCTGAGGGATGGGCAAAAAGTTTTCACGAAAAAATAAATGAAACCACCGTTTCTGTATGTTGCTTTTCGAGGGATCAAAACAACATTCTGATGTGGTCTCACTATGCCGATGGGCACAAGGGACTGTGTTTAGAATTTGACACCTCCGAAGATACTGATTTTTTCAGACCGGTTGGTCGTTATCGTTCTGTCAAATATTCGAATAAGTGTAAAGCCGACAATTACTTACGAGATACCGCAGGAACACTCCATAATATGATTTGCACAAAATCCAAATATTGGAAATACGAAAACGAAGTCCGAATAATGAGACTCAATAAACCAAAGGGATTACAAGAATACAACAAAAGAACATTGAAAAGTGTTACTTTTGGGTGCAGGACAACCGATTCGGATATTGCATTGACCCGAAAAATATTAGGGGATACTGTCGAATATAAACGATGTGAGTTAGACGAAAAAAGCCGCCGATTGAAAATTGTGCCTCTCTCACTTTAACATTGCCATTACGAATGAGATAGCCACCCCGCAATGAGGTGGCTGTCTCGTTTGTGTTAGAGATACCCGCATTGGCGCATCGCTTCCCTTTGTATAGGGTCGGCATTGGAAACTCGGCGATGGTGGTCGATCGCATTGGCAATTTTCTGTGCCGCCTCTTCGATTATTGCTCTGTTTTCCGCCTTTAATTCCTCGATAGCCTGTTTGTGTGCCTCTTTGAGTTCGGCGAGAGCCTCCCGCCAGTCGATGGTGTTAATAGTTTCAGTCATAGCCTTTATTTTTAAGTGGTTATGGTTTATTTGCCATTATCCCCTTTTTCCCGCAATAATGGAACAGGGTGTTAATCGTTATAAACGAGCAGGCAGTTAGGCAATTAGTGTATTGAATATCGCACTCACGAAAGTTGTACTTTGTCGATTGTGAGCTAATCGTGTGGAACCAATCGCGCCCGTATTCCCCGTACTCTGCCGCAAGTGATTGTCCTATCGGAAACCAGACCTTATAATTGTCCGTAATATCGGTGCCGGTGCGCTCGATTTCCTCAACAAGCCTATATACCCGACGGGTTGTAAACTCGTCGTTTTTAGGCGGTTTTCGGGCGATTTCAGGCACTTTCGTCGGCGGGGCGACTAATCCCTCATAAAAAGCGACTTCGGGACTGTAAAAGGGCACAGGATCGTAACTTACGCCACGAAGCCGAGCCACATCCTTACACGCCATATCGACAACTACGCCTTTTTCGTTGAGGTCGTGGGCGAGAGAGTAAAAATGCTCCGTATGCTTTTCGGGGTACTTTATTTTAACGATTAAAAATACGCCGTTTCCGCCCACTGAAAGTCCGGCATAATAAAGTCCCGTAAAATCGGATAGAGACGATTTGAGAGCCTCCCAGTCGGTAATATGGGGGTTTTGATCGCCGTCTATGTCGATACAGATAAATCCGCTATGCTGCACCAAAGCATCGTTCCGGCGTTGCGAGAATATGCCGGATGGTGTGATAGCCGGAAGTTTCGATTTCAACTCACGGCGGCGGGCTTTGTCCGTGCATTGCCTCAACTCTTCTATTTCCTCTTTATATGTAGATTGAAGAAAGAAGTCTGACAAGTATGAAGCCCCGATGGGTTCGCTGTTTCCGTAACCCGAAAACAGCGAACCCATCGGGGCTTCTCTCTCTTCAACCATAAAATTGCTATGTGTTGTACTGTATTGCATTATATTGATTTGTTTTAATTTGTATTGGTAACATTCGGTTGCGTTTGCTGCGAACGCACATTCTCTTTCTCTGCCGCTGCCCTTTGCCTATCGTGATAGTCTTTTGCGCTCTTGCGGTTGGTTTCGCATTTCTCTTGATACGCATTGTTATCGAAGTCGGCTTGGGATTTCAATGCGAGAAATAAACCCGATAATTTACCTGATAGTTTCGGTGTTATTCCGTGCCAACGATAGGCCATAAGTGCTTTGATAAGAATACCGACATCGGAATCGGTTAAGCCCGTAAATAGATATTCATCCTGCTCTCGGAGTAATAACGGAGGTATTTTATACGTTTTCATACGGCACGTCCTCCCTCAAAAATGTAGTTTTCTGTCATAATCAATGTTTTATAGTTATTTTCTTTGTTTTCCTTTTGTGTTTTTCATACAATATGCTTGCGCCCTCGCTTGAATTTCGTCCACTGTACTTATGCGGTTCTGTAACATCCAATCCATTAGGTCTTTAATGTGGATATAGACTCTTTTCCCTCCGGGCTTGGAATATGGGATTTTCTTCCCGCTTGTCATTTTGTAGAGGGTGGACTTCTTAAATCCGGTGAATTGTGCGGCCTCCTCAACGGTCAGCATCTCTTTTTGATTCAATATATTTTCTGCCTCCGGCGGGGATAACGCCGTTGAGGTGGACGAAACAACGGGCGGTTTTGCTTCTGTTTTGGGCAATTCATTGAGATACTTTCGCGCCAGTTGCATCGAGCCGCAATAGTGTTGCAAGGTGGTTATATCGTGGTTTGGCAGAATCCAAATGCCCGCCTCTTGTTGCAGGGTCATTGTGTCGATCCCATATTCGAGCAACAGCGCATCCAAACGATTGGCATACACATCCAATAGCCTCCAAAATCGGGCGAATACACACAGGGCATAATCATCTTTGTCTTCAATAGGCTTACTGCACAAATCCCATATCCGCTTTGAAATGAATATCTGCCGTTGGCAATCCTCGTCGATTGTCTCTATAAGCGTTTTTGCGGCGGCGATTTGCTTTTCCGCTTCTTTTTTGTCCTTTGCCTTGTTCCAAAATCTAATACCGGCCATTATTTCGTCCTTACGCTTTTGGAGTTCAATGCACACGCTCCTGTCGGGGTACGCCAAATCGCTAATCGTCTTAAACGGTGTCAGTAGTGAAGTTAAGTATCGTTCCCGTTGCAGGCCATCGGAAGATTCGATATTGGCTCTAATCTCTTCGATTAAAGCACTGACAGGTTCGAGTATAATACTCGCGTCGAAGGCTTCCACCTGCTTTTTCAGGCTCTCCTTATAGCCTTCTTTGTAATAGGCAGCCGCCTGTTCGGGCGTTTCCCCTGTTTTTGGGCGTGGCTCCAGATCGTGGTTGTGCCTGACTATGCCTAACGCCGTGTGAGCAATACCGCCCACTCTAAATTCCGTAAATAATTGTTCTTCAATCTCTTTCCTCATATATTTTATGGTTTAAGTATTTATGATCCGTAATATGGTCGATTCCTTTATTTGTGCTTTTATAGAGCCCCTCATATATATAGTACACATTTCTCGTCAGCACACGGATAAAAATGAGTTTAGGAGGTCTATATATATAACGAATATTCAGGCAAATTCGCTTATTTTACAATCAACAATATGTGATTCTTTCTATATATACAAATTATGGTCAAAAACCGTATATGGCAAGGCGTAAAAAAGTGTAATCCGGTTAATTTACATTTTAACTATTTGTGTTTCAGGTGTTATTTGAATCGGCATAAACGCAAAAATCCCCGCCGCACCTGAATTTACAGATACCGCGAGGAAAAACCCGTCCGTGTTCAAATGTGTCTTTTCGTTCATTATAAGTGCCGTATATCTTAATACGGGTGTAAATCGTGTTATTTCGATAATCACTATCGAGAGAAAGCCATTATCCTTTAATCGCTTAACAAATTTAAGCGTTTTCCGGCTAATACCTTCGTGTTATGCGCGGTTAATTGTCAACATCTTCTCGACATTATTACATATCCTTCACTGAAAGCTCTTTAAGCTCTACGATTGCGCTCCCAAAGCGCAACCTCGTTTATCCTGTCGTAATATTTAATCGCCACTCGATTATTTTAACAGCCATTATCTTAATGGTCGTTACAAAAATACAAACTATTCGCCAAATCTATGGCAACAGCCACTTCCATACGGGGATCACTTCGATAGTTTTGCCCTCAACCTCCAATGTCCGCTCGGTGTCGCGGGTTATGATCACGAGGCGACGGCACTCCAATACATCGGAAATTTTGGCCAGTGCCTTCATTTCGCGATCCAACGTTCCGTCGGCATTGTCGAGATTGTAGCAGACCTGAATTGCGGTATAGGCATCGGGGATATAGAAATCGACCTCGATATTGTGGTTGTAAAAATAGACAGCATCCTCCCGCCCGTATTTACGCAACAGGGTTACGGCAACAAGATTTTCCAAAAGAGAGGTCTCGCCGCCCATCAAAAAGAGATTCAGAATGCCGTTGTCCGTAAAATAGTATTTCTGCGAACTCTCCTTATCGACCAGTTTGCTCGCGATGTTTTGCACGGGGGAGATGAGCCACGCATCTTTGGCATACTCCATATAGTTTATAACGGTCTTCGGCCACGTCTTAACGCCGGTCGAGGAGATTATGTTGGCTATGCGGGTAAACGACAAGGGTTGCTTTACGCTCTCGGCCAGTTTTTTGAACATTACGCGCAAGGCGAAAGTATTCTCTATGCCGTTGCGTGCCGCAATGTCTCCCAAGTAGATTTTTTGATAGGTACTTGTCAGGTAGTCCCGTTTTACCGACAGGGAGGCTCCTTCGGGGAATCCGCCGAAATAAAAATAGTCGTTGAAGCAGCGCAACACCTCGGCTCGTCCTTTGGTGGAGAGCAGGTCTATCGGCGTATCGTTTGCCGCCAAAAACTCCTCGAAAGAGTAAGGGTAAACATCGACCGGAATATACCGGCTTCCGAGCGTGGTTTGAATCT